>Ga0099824_1010936_pt1 | contig 10460 bp, 7 predicted proteins | sample SiratrowhiteBW_FD_76837 | JGI IMG/M metagenome (GOLD analysis project Ga0099824, IMG submission 76837) | Root nodule microbial communities of legume samples collected from California, USA - Siratro white BW | ecosystem: Host-associated > Plants > Roots > Nodule | place: USA: California... | reverse complement strand
TATATATATATATATATATATATATATATATATATATATATATATATATTGGTTCTGTCCGTGAACTACTGCATAAATAAGCTTATTCATTTCTCATAAATATGTAATTTTGATTTTTTTATAAAATTTTAATTAAATAATTTTGCTTCTCTATTAGTTACATGTCTCTGAGTTAAAAAATTAATTACTCATTAGGTAAGACATTACTAATAAAGTTTGACAACAAATTTTGATATATGTTTACGCTTTTTATTTATAATTGAATAATCTATTTACGGTGAGTTCAAATTGCCTAATTTAAAAAAATAAAAATATAAAATCTACAATTATAATTTTGTAGGAACTAGAATATCATAAGCAAAAGCGAATAAAAGTGATATAATTCATATAAACATTTCGGAGCATGTGACTAGAAAAACTGATAAGAGCTTGAAACATGTAAAGAATAGATTCACCGATTGGTCTTTCCTTCTTAAAATTCTACTGCAAGGTATAAATATTTTGGAGCATCATATTCATCGGTTCAATTAATTCAATAGAAGAAATTCCTAGAACACCAGGCAAATCAACTTTAATTTGTTTAGCATTGTTTGTTAGTAGTACTGAGACAAAGGAATGGGCCAAGAAATGTGCAGTAATAGAAATAGAAGAAGGTTCATACCTCAACGGCATTTTTCTCTCAGCATTTTAATGACTTCACTAGGATCACCGGCTTAGAAATAAACCAGATAGATTGTCACCGTAAACTCAGCATCTAACTCCCGATTCAAAAACAAACCGAAATAATTTACAAAGAAGTGTCACAAAATTATGGAGTAGGAATAAAATCAGCGATAAACCTAAAATTTGGGGAAAATAAGGGGAAGTCAGAGGCTCAGATTTAGGTTTTGTCAGAGAGAGAGAGGGGGGGAAAAGAGCGTGATGCCGTGGCTGCGAACACAGAGAGTGGATCACCTCGCCAGCACCGAACATGCACGCTCTTCTTCACTCAGTGCCTGATTCAATTGCAGGAAACATCATCACTGCCTCGTTATATCCAGATGAGGAAGAGGAAAACGAGTTAGAAGAAGAAGAAAATGAATGGAAAAAGGAACATCATATGAAGATGAAGAAGATGATGATGATGATGATGATGAAGGAACAAAAGAGAAAGAGAAAGAGAAGAGTGCGTGTAGAGGATCATCGGCAATAGCAAGATCTGAGAGAGCTATGCCTCACACTTGAACATTAGATTGCATGCAAGAAAAGGAAAGGGAGTGAGTGAGTGAGTAAGACTCAGAACAAAGAGAGAGTGTGTGTCCGTGGCTGCGTCAACAGAGACACCTCGCCAGAACACGTCAAAATCCATCACTGCCTCACTCAACAAATGCCATGGAAGCCACCAACAACCACTTCAAAAACTCTCTCCCTAAGAGAGGAGAGGAGACGGTGGCAAGAGCGAAATGGCTATCGCACCCACCTTACCGTTTAAGTCCAGGTCACTACCAAATGCTTTAGTTCTCGGTGTTTATATAGTGGCCCAGTTTAACCCTCACGCTTTACTTTTTCTCTTTGGGCCTGGGCCCTCTTTTCTACTAATCATATCTTACAAGCCAATATAAAACCAAAAATGATCCCATTCTTGACTTAGATAATTTGACACCTAATTACAACATCTTCAACCTGTATGAGTACCAAGTCCAAGTTAAAATCATAATTTGGTAGCATTCTGAATTGTTACCACATAAGGCGACCCATAAGAGAAATGGGTTAGGATTGACCCGAATAGAGAAGGCAGAAGAGAAGTTTAATGTTATCCACAACACAACAGAGCATACAAAATCATTGGTTGTTTCTTGCTTAGTTATTGATGGCTGTTCACGCTCTCCACCACCTACGCTCACCGCCCACATCACGCTCGCACTTTCCATGCCCCGCTCCCCACTCTCTCCGACCCACGCCCGCTGCTTCCGCGCTCTTCAAGCCCCGACCCTTCACTTCCATCGGATTCTCGCTGCTCCCGGAGAGGCGGCGGGTGCTGGTGGCCGGCGTGGTGGAGGAAAGCCAAGAGAGTTCGGAGCCTGAACCGGAAGCGGAGTCGAAAGCGGAGTTGGCATCGGAACTGAAGAAGGCGATGGCGGAGAGGAAGGAGAAAGAAGAGGAGAACTTGTTGAGCGGAGTGGCGCGTGAGATCGACGAGATTGAGTGGCCCTCGTTCGGGAAGGTTTTAGGTACCACCGGCGTGGTCCTCGGCGTGATCTTTGGTTCGAGCGTCGTTTTGCTGACTGTCAATGCCATTTTAGCGGAGCTTTCTGACCGGGTTTTCGCAGGCAAAGGAATTCAGGATTTCTTCACCTGACTCACACCCAACTAAACCAAACCAAACCAAAATCGTGCAAATTTTTGTCCCTAACCTTTGAATTGCTACATGATGGACCTCCCTGGGTGATTCACGTGCCGTTCAATCTGAACCGCATCGATCAAATTTTGGTGTGTTCCCAAACCAAATGTTACTTCTTTCACCCCATTGCCATCTCTTTCCCTGTGATGTTATGCTATTAAATTGTATTGCTTTTTTTCATTAGTAGTATGTATCCAGAGGCAGAGCTTTGAAGGGACTAGCGGGAGGCATTGCTCCCCAAACTTTTTTCTAAGTTCATGTTTTTACCAGAGCTAAATAATAGATATTGATCTTGTTTAGGAAGAAACTTCTTTCATCAGGACCAATGTACTTTGTAATCTTGTAAGTTTTAAAAGTTAAAACCTTTTATGTAAAAAAAGAGAAGCTAAAATATTAATATAAACGTGTGTATATAATATTGTTCACTGTGTTCTTTTTTTACTTTTATCTTTGAGGTCAATCACTTAACAATAATGTGTATTTTCAACTTAACACGCTTTTTAAAGTATCTATAGTTTGTGTTTAACTGATTAACATTGTTTTCAAGTGGCTATTCTTTTTTTTATAGGAAGGGGTTAGATTCAGTATGGTTATCTATCTATCTTTGTTGATAAAACCGTTACTCTATTCTTGAAAATAGCAAGTACACTATGTTATTAACGTCAATCCATCATGTCTATGTTAATTTTGAATAAAATAATTTATTATGAAACATAATATATTTTTTATGACCATTTATTTTGGCAATAATCTTTAATCAACTTTATGTTACATAGTTATATATTATGTATCCATAATTTCCTCACAGCCTTTTTTTGCTTAATTTATATCTTCATTGTGAAATCCTTTTCACAACATTTTCTGTTTGTAGAATACCATGTTCATCATACACTGAGACCCCGGTTATAAGGATTTTATGCCGATTTTCTCCAAAAATTAGACTATTAATAATAGATATTTTTACCCACCGAGCTTTTCACATGTTCTGGATGGCCAGGCCAACTTTATTTCCTCTTCTTTGATACATTATTTTTAGCCTTTTGGAGCAAGTTTTGTTTAATTTTAGAAACGCAAACAGTACTCTAACAATCTAAGTTAAAGCCTGCATAAGGTTTACAAGAAAATTCAGAAGCAGGTGAAATCCTCAAACGGGGAATTCAGGGCTCAACAGTCATGTTTTCAGCTTCGCGTCTCACTGACTCGAATAGCACGGTGGACAGGTACCTCTCTCCGAAGCTGGGAAAAACAGCCTGCACCATATCCAAAAGGAACCGTAACTCAGAAAAACGCACCATACATTCAGTTGCTCAAGTGAAAAATAGAACAAAACATGAAAATACATATAGTCAAAAGCTACGTTATCATGTTTTCTTATTCACATCAAATCAGTTCCACCGGTGATCCAGTATTCATAAACAAAGCTCCATCGGACTCAAAATTCCACACTCAACACCCATTAGAAGCAACTTTGGACTTCGGATATACTTGGATTTTGTTCACACGATTATATTACCTTAGAAAATTTACCATGATAATGGTACTATTGTAGCAAGCAGTGGCAACCGACAATACAGAAAACAAGTAATAATCAATATATTTAGTTTTCTTTATTTATTACCCAACATAATAATAATAATAATAATAATAATAATAATAATAATAATAATCATTGACAGATTTTTTTGCTTTTAAAAATAAAATATCTAAAAATCAAACATAAACTCGTCCCATCTGTGAAGTCCACGTAGTCTAAGAGTTCACTGATTCCATTTTGTTCATTGCCAATGGAAACATCTTACTACACTACCTAAGGCCTTCTTTATTTCACATGTTAAAGGTTTTAGCATGCGAAACAAAACTAACATATGGAAACATGCAAGAATTTGATTTATATGCTCAATTAGTTTAGTGTAAAACTATTTTAGATGGGCATTCAATAGAAATTCACTCTGTTGCGACATCATATTAATGAATATGATGATGGAGCAATGGGGTTGAATTTCAATTAGATGTCTATGTCAAAAAAATGCATATATTAATTAAATTCGAAATGTAACCATAAATATACGTACTTGTCTTTCTTAAATAAAGAAATTAAATAAATAAAATCGCCATCCTTCACCAAATTTTTATATTTTGGAGAGGACAAAAAATCAATCCATCCATGCTACTGTGGTCCAAGAGATCACCAGTTCATTTGATAGATATTATGCATAACGAATTAACAATTATACTAGAATTGTTACTTTTCTAAAGACTTTCACGGAATATTAGGGATATGATAAACTTACAACAATAAGCTTGCCAGCATTTTCTGTCCTTTTTGCTATCTTGATGGCAGCAGCAGCTGCAGCTCCAGAAGATATCCCCACCTTCAACAATATCCAAAGTGGTTTAACCAGCTTATTTTTTACCAAATCCAAATATCAAATACAAAGTATGCTCAACACAAGATATAATAGGTGCTCGCTCTTGGCTGTTTCTATAGGTTTAGAACTTACAAAGAGGCCTTCTTTGAGCGCAAGAAGTTTCGCAGTCTCTATTGCTTCGTCACTCGAAATCTGCCAATAACATGTATCTCAGGTTTGATGGAATATTAACTATTGCAACTTTAAAACAAATACTGCAAAAAGACTAAATATTCAATAGCTTTCTGATAAAATACAACACATCAATAACAAATTTTTTTAGAGATTAATTCAAATATGCATCTAAAAAATCAATTATCACACACTAGAAGTGAAGTTGAATATGGTAAAATATTTATATGTCAAATCATATTCTGTCTGTATTTGTATCCATAGCACCAAAATCAGCACCTAATCTTGAAAGATATCAGGAGTTCCCATTCTATTTAAAATTGTTAATCTACATGTGATGTGAAGTTTAATTAAGCAGATCAGATATAATTACGTAAACTAGTACACAAAAAATTTTATCCATAGTTTGTAGTTTGCCCACAATCTGGAACTTTATCCACGGTACTCAGAACTTGCCGCCAAAGGAAGATGAGACCATAGCGCTTTAGGACAAGTTTATGACAGAAAATAACTAAAAGGTTCTCAAACTAGAAATGACCAATGAATAGCAAAAATCTTCTTTCATTAAGTGAACATTGTATCAGTATCATCACAATAATGGAACAGGAAACTGCCAGGTCAAATCAATAATTGGATATAAAAACTATATACACATGATTAAGGGTGAGCTTGCTTGTTCTTGTTTAAAAAAAAACGTTTTTTTTTAATAGAATAAACAGATTTAAGCTTTTTTATGTGTTTGACTGATCTTCTTATTTTAAAATTAAGCAGTTTTATGTTTCTTAAATAAATGATTATTTTAAAAGTTGATTATTTCAGAAATACTTAGCTAAGTTTAAGCAAACTGACCCTAAATTAAAATAACTATTTTCATAACCAATAATATTTTTTGAAATATGATTACATGATCACTCGAATAATGTAATTATTATCCACAAGTGATTAAAGCTTACTTGAACAACTTCATCAATAAGATTGACTTCCAAGACACCAGGGATAAAACCGGCACCAATTCCTTGAATCTTGTGTGGACCTGAACATTCACAATGCAAATTTGCAAATTAACCACAACTAGAAAATAAAGTTCTTTACCTCAACCCTAATTTATTCTTGCTAAAAAATTGGGAAAAACTATTGTAGTTACGACCTCAAAAGAACAAAACAAACAAGAAAAGAAAAATAGGAACTGATATATAGTTTAAAAAGGAGTATATTTAAGCTGAAGAAAAGACAATATAATCAGTGACATCAACTTTACATGATTCCTGTTTAGTATGCGAATAGTTCAAACCCCAAAAATCATTCTGGTCAGGTGACCAAGAAAAGGTGTCAAGAAAAATTCACGAGGAAAGATATAGCGAGTGTTATATTATGTGGAAAACCTAGCAATAATCTTCTTTCAATAATAAGGCCAGTTGAATAAGAAAAACCTAGTCTTTCATGGCTATAAGAAGGAACGAAAGTGACACGATGATAGTATTCAATGATATACCTAGAAAACGCAATCAATTTTTAAATGCCACTCAATAGCATTTGCATGGTTAGGCTTGGCTACAGTATCAGTAGACGCCATTGTAACCATAAACCAAAATTGTAATTCCAATAAAATGCGGAAAGAGAATGGCAAGAAAGGAAAAGGTAGAAGCAGGCTACGCAAGTTTTTGTTTTATGTTCTCTGTTCTCTCCTAAAGTTTTCCTGAGTCTTTCTCTACCTTTTTCAACTGGACTCTATTCCATTTGATTTACATGGCTCTCAAACACAACAAAGAAAATCATATAAAACATCAACTAGTAATGCAAGGGTTTTATGGCTCACCACCAAAAAAACTACACATTATTAAAGAGGTCATAATTCACCTGGCTTTCCTCCTGAGAGCACTGGACTTTCCACTGGTTCCACACCAATCAGCTGCATAGAGGGAAAAAATGTACAGTATATGAAAAAATTAAAAAAATAAATGATATAGGTATGGCACAAACTCCATTTTCAAGAAAAGTATTGTTCAAGTATCCATAAATGTACCTAAACATGTATATCAAGGAAAAAAAGAAAAGCCAACCTTCACATTGGAATTCTGCTCTTTCAGATATTTTCCAGCGCCTGTTATTGTACCACCAGTGCCTATCCCAGAAACAAGAGCATCAATTTTCCCATCTGTGCCTTTCCAAATCTCAGGACCAGTGGTCTCATAATGTATCTGCAAGAACAGTATACATTGCCCAAAGTGTAAAGAATTTGGTGCACAATTTACAGAACAAATGTGCTTCATTCTTACATACCTTCGGATTAGCAGGGTTTTCAAATTGCTGAAGTATGTAGGCATTGGGCGTCTTAGCCAATATCTCTTCAGCCTTCTGCACAGCTCCTTTCATTCCCTTCGCAGGGTCTGTCAGAACCAACTCAGCTCCAAAAGCTAATAGAATGGTTCTTCTTTCGAGACTCATAGAAGCAGGCATAGTAATTATGAGCTTGTAACCCCTGGCAGCTGCCGTGAAGGCTAAACCAATGCCAGTATTACCACTTGTTGGTTCAATGAGGACACTCTTTGGCAAAATAAGAAACCCAATATCAGAATTATATATTAAATTTCCAACTCAGATATACACTAAATTAATACCAACAATTCCCTTTCTTAATCCACCACTTCCAACTATTCTACATAGCAGTTGCAAGTCTGTAAGAAAAACTAAATAACAGAATATTCATTCAGATTTAAAATATCAGCTACTGGAGTAATATAAATTCCAATTAGGTTTTTTCTATAGGAAAAAGTTAACATTTTTCTAAAATTTGGGTCAAACTGAAACGTCACATATATACTGGTTATATGATAAACTTCATCAAAGAGGATGATTCAACCAAAATTGTGTTCTCTTGAAGACAAATTGTACAGATACTTATCATCTACATGTGGGATCTGGCAATGCACCACCTTTGTCTTACTCCCTCCTTCATAATTGAAGGTTTAGGAACATCATTATTCACACGAAGCAATGAGATAATCATGGTATAGCCGTCTACATCATAATCAAAGTTTAGGCACTAAAAAAAAACGCATCCTTTGCATTCAAAACATAACAGTTCAATATGACACCTTTCCCAATCTCTTACTAGCTTCACTTCTCTTTAATTATCAATGTATACCAACCTTTCCAGGTGTGATAAGCCCCTTCTCTTCTGCGTCCTTGATCATACTATACCCAATCCTGTGGGTCAGAAACAAGAAAACAAGCACAAAATCACAAAAAGCCACAACAAGCATAATGCAACCAAAGCATGGATTTTAAAACTCAGAACCACAAAAAATAGTGACCTGTCCTTTACACTAGAGCATGGCTCCATCAACTCGAGTTTGGCAGCAACTCGGGCAACACAACCATCGGCAAGTTTGTTTAGATATACCAAAGGGGTTTTCCCAATCAACTGCAAAGAATAAACATCAGACAACAGTACATAACCTACCAACACAATACAAAAAAACAGAGCAGAAAATGGGCATCAAATACTGAAACTCACTTCGGTAACATCTTTGGCAATTCCAGACCTTTCAGTAGCCATTATATCTGGTCACTACAAAACAGACACACAAAAGCTTTTATCACAGAGCCCACAAAGCTACCAAAAGACACACACATCAAAAGAAAATGATATTGATGGATTGAGATTGATTAGTGAGAAATAAACCCTGATTAAGATGCGTAATTAGCAGAAAATAGTTTGATTAATGTAATGGAAGATCACAAAAAAAACAAAGATGAGCTTGAGGAAGAGGAACACGACGATACCAAAGGTAAGCACAGCGCCGATCCTCAATGTACGCAAAGCTAACTCGGCTTACATTTCCGTTGCATTTATAGGAAACTAAAACGATGTAGTATCATTTATTTATTATTTTATACTTTAATCTAAGTTTTCTCACTAATAAAAACAAATTAAATTTATTTATTTATTATATTTTTAAGCCCATTACAATATTCGAAATAAACTTTTTTCAAAATTTTAGAACGTTCACCAAAAGTAAAAATTAGTTTCCCAACATTTTTGCTCCATTTCTATTGCAAAAATCGCTATCTAAAGTTTTAAATTTTTTTTATCAATTTTTTACTATTAATAAGTTTTATAAGATTTAATTGTTAGTATTTTTTATTTAATTGTTGATAAAAAAATTATGTTCTTAAGAAAGTTACTTTTATTAAAATTTCGATTCTTAAATTTTATATTATATTGACGTATCTCAATAAAAAATCTTAAAAGTATTTTTTAAGAATTCATAAACAGAATCAGCACCGAATAACTGAATCAACTTCCAAACATCCCAAGTCAACTTTCAGACTCATGTGAATTCGTGTTTGGCTGAAATGATTTTCATGTGGGATTGAAATTAGAATTGTGCATAAAAAACACGATCTGAATATTGCCTAATTAAATCTATCTGAACTCGTGACAATTTTTTAAGATGAATATCCACGTAAGACTTAAGTAGTAATATACAGGACTTCGACTTTAATCAGACAAAAATAAAGTTGTGTCCTTACATGACTTTTCGACAAATAAAAAAATTAAACAAAATAATTGAATTTAAATAAAATTATGTTTAGTCTATATAATTTTATCAATAATATGAAAAGTGTTTCGGCAAACACGATTTTACTTGAGATTTTTAAAAGTTATTTATAAGCAATACAACTTTTTCAGAGTGAAGTTTTATTACCTAAAGATGATAATTTTTTTCTTGTTGTAAGAATGATCTATTTTAATAAAATTGAAGAAAAATTACACTAATTTAATAAATTATCCTTATCTTGATAAGGAAATTATGATAATATATTTATATGTAAATAAAATATGTTTCCATGCTCACACCAGCTTGAGTTGGATTATTCACCATCTAAATCCACGTAGTAAGGGACAAGTCGGGTTGAGAAGACACACCATTTTTTTTTTATGGTTTGAAAGATTGTTAGCTAAATATTTAATTAAATTATGTTTTATCTGACATGGCATTTGATGAACAATAGTGATTTTACTGTTATTTTATTGTTTTACTCTATATTATTTAACACTTAAAGACAACTTTTGAAAAAAATACAAAGACAATTTAGTAAGTTTTTATTATTATTGTAATATTATGTTAAAATAATTAATATTATATATTTATTTATTTTGGTGGCTCTTATGAGTCATTAATTTTTTTCTTGAATTAAGCGGATTAACCAATTAAACAGGATTGAGATTTTATAGTTTCCAACTTTCTATACTTCACAGTTGTTCTCTCTCACCGATCATTAATGATTGAATGAAATATAAAAAAGGTTTACAGAAAGCATATATTCTAAAAGGATTGAGAAAATTAAAAAAAAAAATTGTGAGGAGTAAGAAAAATTATCTTATTTAATATTCAATCTCTAAATAAATTTAATCTAACCGGTTTTTTTTTTTTTTTTTAATTAAATAAATATGAAATTATTTTTTAATTTTTTATATTCATAATAAGTTTTACTAAGAAGTTATTTTTTGTTTTTTAAAAAACTTGTTTTAT
>Ga0099824_1010933_pt1 | contig 10462 bp, 4 predicted proteins | sample SiratrowhiteBW_FD_76837 | JGI IMG/M metagenome (GOLD analysis project Ga0099824, IMG submission 76837) | Root nodule microbial communities of legume samples collected from California, USA - Siratro white BW | ecosystem: Host-associated > Plants > Roots > Nodule | place: USA: California... | reverse complement strand
TATATATATATATATATATATATGTATGTGTGTATATGACACCTTCAATATTATATATATTTTTTAACCTTTCTAAAATTGTGCGTAATGATACAATTTTATTTAAAAAATTTAAATTTATTTAAGAAATTGAATGGAACATGAAAACACAGTTCTACATTTTAAACTGTTTTTCTTAACATGAGTTTATTTTTTGATTTTGTTAAAGAGCATGAGTTTTGTCACTGCTTTAGGCTTATAACTATTTTTAGAGGTCATTTGTTGAGCTACGACTTTAGGATATTTTTTTTCTCGTTCGTGAAATCTTTTGATTTAAGTTGTTTATTTTTATTTTGTAAAATGTGTTATATTTTATTTAATATAATATTTTAAATTAAGTAATTGTGTGAAAATTTATGTGAAAATAAGTTTATTAATTAAATAAAGCATATTAAAAAGTTATAATCTAAGAAATTAGAAAATTAATAATACACCACCAAATAAAAAATAATAGACAAGATTTGTAATTAAATATAAATAATTTATTACATAAAACTTTTAACGGTATGCTTCTTGTAGCTTTGGATGCAATAATAAGAACATTTTTTTAGTTGATTCATCCATCTCTACACGTAGTTGTTGGTTATATGTTTTTGACACGAACATGACAGATTAGCTTTCGTTCTGGTAGACTGAAAAGTTGAAAATGGTGTGAACATAAGTACAATCACAAATTATACATCCAAAACGACAAATCCAAATAATTTCTCAGAAATTAACATGTAACTCCCTGGTCATATATATGTTGCCCAGCTTGGTTAATTTCATAAAACATATTCCCAAGCAAAACAATGAAGCATAATAAAGCTTATACCATTCTCATGGCCTTGTTGTTAAATTCCATTGGGATCAAGTACGAGGGCTCCAACAACAATCCCTTCAATTATTCAAGCCCCTCTAAGATGATTTTTGTCACTGCCATGTGTTGCCATGTCCTTGCATCCGCTGCTGAAATGAGCATGCCAACTACTATTTTCATATTTCACATGTCTGGAATAAGTGGATGTGAAGCACTGATGTGGATTCTGGTGGATGAGTTTCGATGGTGCTATGTCACCAACGTGCTTCTCTTGTTGGCGGCCTCATGCTGCTTCATTAACTACAAACACGTTATTGACTTCATCGGAGGCAGAAATTGTCACGTGCAAAATTTGGAAGCTCAGGAACCTCAAATATAAACTACGACACGTGGGAAATGAAAAATTATACTTTGACATCACGATTCATGTAATTTCTATTTGACACTCCTACATGTCATATGAGTCCCACCAGCGAAAGAGAGAGAATATGTTTGTTTTTGTTGTATACAGAAGAGTAATTTCGTCAAATACAAAATTGCAACTCATGTATGCAAAACTTTACTGAGCTAACCACTCAGGTCAACTTGCTAATCATATTTCTTGTTGGGTTTTTCATGGCAAACCACTTATTTAAACATGGTAAACTACTTAGACATATTTTTTCAGATGTCATCCTTACTTAACTGCTTATATAAACATGGCTAACCACTTATCTGAATATGGTAAACCACTTAGACATATATGTATTTATTCAGATGTCATACTCAGTTAACCACTTATATAAACATGACAAACCACTTAGACATGTATTTATATATTCAAATGTCATACTCAGTTAACTATTTATATAAACATGACAAACCACTTATATGACCATGGTAAACCACTTACATATGTAATTATTTATTCAGATGTCATACTAAGTTAACCACTTATATAAACATGACAAACCACTTATTTAAACATGGTAAACCACTTAGACATGTACTTATTTCTTCAGATGTCATCCTTAGTTAACCGCTTATATAAACATGGCTAACTACTTATTTGAACATGGTAAACCACTTAGACATGTACGTATTTATTCAGATGTCATTCTCAGTTAACCACTTATATAAACATGACAAACTACTTATATGAACATGGTAAACCATTTAAACATGTACATATTTATTCAGATGTTATGCTTTGTTAATCACTTATATAAACATGACAAACCACTTATTTTAACATGGTATACCACTTACATGTATGCATTTCTTCAGATGTCATACTCAGTTAATCACTTATAAAAACATGACTAACCACTTATCTGAACATGGTAAACCACTTAGACCTGTACGTATTTATTCAGATGTCATACTCAGTTAACCACTTATATAAGCAAGGTAAACCACTTATCTGAACATGGTAAACCACTTAGACATGTACATATTTATTCAGATGTCATACTCAGTTAACCACTTATATAAACATGACAAACCACATATATGAACATGGTAAACCACTTAGACATGTACTTATTTATTCAAATGTCACACTCAGTTAACCACTTATATAAACATGACAAACCACTTAAATATATAACCAATTAGACATGTACTTATATAAACATGAGTATGACATTTTGAAACATGGTAAACCACTTATATAAGTACCACTTATAAACATGGCAAACCACTTATTTAAACATGGTAAACCATTTATATATGAATATGACATGTTTAAGGTGGTTTACCATGTTTAAATAAGTGGTTTGTCATATTTATATAAATGGTTAACTGAGAATGACATCTAAATAAATACGTACATGTCTAAATGGTCTACCATGTTCAGATAAGTGATTAGCCATGTTAATATAAGTGGTTAACTGAGGATGACATCTGAAGAAATAAGTACATGTTTAAGTTGTTTACCATGTTCAGATAAGTGGTTAGGCATATTTATATAAACAGTTAATTGAGGATGACATCTTTTGTATACAATAAAAACAAACGCATTCTGTTTTTTTCACTGGTGAAACTCATATAACACGTAAGAGTGTCAAATGAGGGTGACATGAATAGTGGTGTCAAAATATCATTTTCGTTAAAAATATTATGATCGAGTTGTTTTGTTCTTCTACATTTTTCGTACAAAGATTATTGTTTTGCCTGAACTAGAAAGTATTTATTCACTGTGTAATATATGTATACACAATGTTTATAAGAGAGAACGAAAATGGCCATTTGCTACCATCACATGTTCATCAAAAATTACTGTTACATTTACATTTCATTGACTTAGACACATAGGTTTGCAACTCGGTGAGCTAGGTTTATATATAGGCTAAAGTCTCCAAGTTTTGAACTTTCGTAGACCATCTACACGGAATTGGTAAAGGGAGGGTCCCAATTTGCAGGAAAAGAAACCTGCAACTCGTTGGGGATTTTCCTGCACTAGGAAGTGATAGATTAATGATACTATAATTGAATAAGCAAAATTGTTCCATGATATTTACAAGAAGAAGGGAGTTGATATTCAGGTTTTATGCCTAACTTTCTCACATAATCAGGTAACTTAAATATTATAAATTTATTTTATTTCTAGACGTGAGATTTCCACCAAATATTCATGAATACGATGATAATTATTACAAGTTTCTATACACAGTAGTTTTAACTTTTAATCAATTCGAGGGTGTAAATTTTCTTGATAATGTTAGGTAACACTGAATTTTGAGTTGATAGTGTTGAGGAAAACATATTGAACATACAAGAATCTCTAGCGTGAAAAAAATAGACTTCTCCAAAACGGGATTCTTTTGTTTCGTGACGACGTCGTTGAATTTAGAGCAGCTACTAGTTATTACTACAAACATGCTACATGGGTTGCTTAAAAAATTCAACAATGATATGTTGACATCCCCCATGAGAACCTTATACTCATTTAATACTTAAATAATATTATTTTAGTAAAATATAATATTTTATTATAAAAAACAGATGTAATCTGTGTGTATCTTTTCTTCGGCAAATTTATTCTTACAAATCTTCATTCAAATGTATTTTGGTTATAGCCTTGGCGGTCATTATATAACAACAGCTTGTAGAGAAGATATTTTCTAGACGGCAATTGCTTCCTGCACCCCATTATTTATTTTCTGCATCTTATCACTGACAGAAAAAGACTTGAGTGCCTCTGTGAACTTATTATATATAAGGTTGGGGGACAGTGACGGAGGTGGAGTAGTCGCCGGACGTCGAGGAGGAGAGTGGCCGTCTTTCCAATTGAAGAAGGAGGCCCAATAAGTAAAGAAAAATAAGAAAAAAGGCAAAGTGTGAAGAAAGAGATAGTTGGAAGAAGACAGAAGAAGATGAACTTGTGATGGATGGAAGCGGTGTTGCCGCTGGGAATCATAGTGGGAATGCTGTCATGGCAGGTAATTTCTCTTTTTTTTTTTCATTATTTCTGTTATCGATCAATTTTTGGATTGGATATTTGTCATTCATGTCAAATTCTTTCGGCCTAAGCACAGGGAACGATCTGTGGGAGGATGTTTCCAGTTACGGGTGGATGGTTGCATTTGGAAAAGGTGTTTCCCTAAGCAAAAAATTACATTCCGGAAAGCATTTTCAGAATTAGAGAATGCATTCCGAAAAGTATTTTTGGAAGTTAAAAAAGGATTTTCCAAAATATAAATTTTGGCTTCCAAAAAGTATTTTTCAGAAAGTATTTTTAGCTCCTAAAAAATATTTTACGAAATGAATCCCTACACTCCTCAATCGTCTTTGAAAAAGTATTTTTCGGAACTGTTTTCCAGGACTCGATTTTCAGAAGTCTATCATGATTTCCAAAAAAAAAAAAAAAAACTATAACTCATCCACATCTCATCTCTTATCTCTAAAACAACACAAAGTGGTCCATAACAAATCACCGGAGTAGAATTGCCACCACCTACTGTAGTGGTCGCAATCGGAAAACGCTCAGCCCACCACCAACCACAATGAAGCTCACCTTTCGTATAAATCTTCTAAGGGCATAACTGGAATAAACAAAACTTGATGGGGTGAAGGAAGCATTTGACGGGGTGCAGGAAGCAATTTCTAGCTAGACTAACTCTCTAAGTCTTTTTCTACTTCTTGGGTTACATGAAATTGAAATTTTATGGGCGAAGTCCATTCAAAGATAGCCTTTAGTTAGTGTAGTTGAGTTCCTTTATTAAAAGATCAAGGCATGTTTCTTATATATGGCAAGGGATGTTAACAGAAATAACTTGTCTTTTGTGAGAATTGGAACCTATCATCCTTTGGGAAGTGAAAATCCTTAAAGTTCTTCAAGTTAGGCAGTATATTCAAAGGGAGAATTTTCTTATTTTTTTCTATTAAGATATGTTCCTATCATCCTTCTCTAGCGTACAAGATTTTCATTTATGTTTATCACACAATACAATAGTTATTTTACAATCTATCCGTACTTATTTCTATTTGTTCATGAGCACATGGAAGGATAAGGCTTATGGCCTTGCAGTTAACTTCAAATGGATTTGAATTGGAGGCTCAAACACCAATCATTTCCATCTTGTCATGTCCTTACATCACCTGCTGATCATGAGCTCGCCAACCACTATTTTCATATTCTACTTGGATGGTATATCATCAACATATTGCATTTACCAAATTTGGTGGTTTTGTCACCCTATCTTTTGTTTTGATATGTTGTTTTATTGGTCTATTTTTGAAGAATGTTTACAAAGTTAGATTGCGTCTTGTCTAAAGTAGAAAGTCGTTCCTTTTGCTTTTGTTCACTATATAAAAAATTTACTACGTTTATTAGAAATAACAAATTGGGCATTTGCTAGTATCACACATCAATAAAAAATTACTATCTATGACATTTTTTCACACAAAGTTTAAATTTTGATCCTAATGATTTCCAAAATTGCTCAGCAACAAGGTAGAGATGGTTCTAAATGTTACTTATGTATTTGCCTGTAGTAAGAGGACATATAGAACGTTGTGGAACAGTCCAAAGAAGATAATTAGTTGCTTTTATATTCAGACATTTTTTTATAACTTAATAGTAGGTTAATACTTCTGTTATGTACTCAAGGAAAATTCCTAAGTTTAATATTTAATACCCTATTTTAAGACCTTAGTGCTAAAATGTGCACCTGCAGGGTACGGTTGGGGAGTATAAGAAGCTTGTTCTTCTCATGAGCATAGAGAGTCATTTACTACTCGCCTGTGGTGTGGTTTAGGCTGTTTCTGTAAACCAAAACTATTTAGTCAAAATATATCTCTATGAATAATTTATTTATGATGTGTTACAGTCATGCATTTCATTGTGATGTACTTTTGCTCTTCTTCCAGGTCCTGTAAAAGCAGTTAAAGCTAAGAATTTCATTATTTTTTATTAAGTTTGTGTTCATTATGACTGTAAACTTAAACATTAATTAGTTTATTCCCTTTTCAATCCAGAAATCAATCAGTTTATTCATTTGAGTGTGTATATATGTCCTTCTGGTGATGTTTGGTCTTGCACTGTTTTGATGTGTGATCCTGGACTCTGTTTTATGGTTGATGATTATGATTTTATAAGGCAAGGGATTAAATATGAGTTTGAGTACTTAAAAAAAAAAAAACTACAGCCAAAGAAACTATGGATGTTTAAAAGATATATAATACAAGAGTAAAACACACATAACCCTTGAGGACTAACTTTTCTAATAAGCACAATTTATTATTCAAAAAATTTTGGAATAAAATTTAATATTAAATTGGGTTGAAATAATTTGAAACATACATTAATAGAAAAAAAATAACATTTTACAACAGGATATAATTCAGTTAAAAGATAACATTTGTAAATAAAAAATGGAGTGCCAATTTTATAAATAAATGAGAATATATTACATCAATTAAGGGATAGTCAATGTAATAGGGATCATTCTACATTGGTTACTACATACAACCAATATAGAAAATAACCCAAAAAAGTCTTACAAAAAAAATTGAAAACGCAATTAAGCACGCCACTTATTATATCGGTTGCTACTCCAATTGATGTAATAAAGTGACTTTCTACATTGCTTGTAAGCTCTAACCGATGTAGAAAGTGACGTTGTATGGTCTACCTTTTTATGCAGACTTATTACATCAGTTGCTTTAAACAATCGATGTAATAGATGTGTTTTTTAACCTAGTATTTTTACTGTTCTTGCTATTTGTCTTTTTCTCGTGTCGCTTGAGTCTTTCTAATTCTTTGCTTGCATTCTCCGTTGCTTTGTTTCACATTTTCGTCGTGTGTGATTTGTGTTGTTTAACTTGTTTTTACGTTGACGTTGTAGATCGTTAAGGATGTTATAGCAGCAACCTTACTTGATGCGTGAGTATGATTGTTTGGTTCCACATTTACACCCCTTGTTGATTCTCTTTGTAATAGGTTAACATTTTTGTAAAATTCATTAAAAATAGTTAAAAATTTATTTTTGTCCCAAATTTGTTTAACAACAACTTCTTTTAATGTATTTTTAATCATAGAGCTCTTACATTGCATGAATTTACCGTAGAATTTGAGTTGTCAAAATTGAAGACAAAAGAACTTCAAATGACCATAACTTTCGATAGGGAGCTTAGATTGAGATGCTCCAAAAATGAAAATTGCTCAAAATGGGGTAAGGAATTCAGTAGGCAATCTCGTAAGAGATTACGGATCCAAAATTGTTTCAAAATTTCATCATTTACTATTTGTTTTTAACTTTTTTAGTATTTTTGAGCTATTTTTTTCTATTTCACATATTTATACTTGTCAAAAATATGAGATTTTTTGTGGTGTTTCATTATATATATTAGAGATTTATCAACTAACAATTTTTCTTTAATGCAAATATTACATTAGTTAACACCTTAACTGATGAAATATGTCACATACTACATTAATTAAGTTCAAAATCGGTGTAGTATGTGGCCCAAAAACTGAACCCAGTGTAGGTGATACTACATCGGTTGTTGCGAGAACCGTTAGTATCTCTCTATTACATCGGTTGAACATTTAACCGATGTAATATAGGCCCTATGTTAAAAACAATTGAGATACTACATTAATTGTGGCTTCCAATTGATGTAAATGAGCTTCACGAGACCACTTTTGGTGGGTATTTAATGTTGGTGGTTTACCAACTGATGTAGTTTATCAATATACTACATTGGTTTTGAAATCGACGGAGAAAGTCCAAACTTTCTACATCACCTGCATCTACATCAGTTCTAACCGATGTAATATGTCCTCCAGAATTGATGTAGGAAGTGTTTTTTCTACTAATGATATCTCCAACACATTCTTAAGATGTATACACTATGTCTAATTTTAGAACACATATCCTTCCAAATCTTTGAAGATAGACAAAATTAATACGGTATCACTATAACATCTTATATTTTTTAAAGTTATGTCAAGTATCACTATAAACTTTAACATTTTAGCTCAGTTAAAACTCTAGAGTTTATCTATTATATGTCATGATATGAAAGATAATATAGAAAGAAAAACAAAGCAAGGGCATGCATACCAAACTAAATGCATGTAAAAAATTGAAAACTCCCTACTACAAAACTAAACATAACGACATAGGAAGTTGAAACCTAATAGGAAAAATTCAAACTAATAAAAGTAGGAAGATACACAAAACATTTGAAATCAATTTTGTTGTCAATCCCAAAATTAGCAATGTCAACGTACATTTAACCTCCCAAAAGACGTGAGAAGTTATGATCACCTTAGAAATACAAAGTTACATGCATTTTCTCCATCTTCCTCTAAAATAATCGAAAAAGAAGAGAAAACCTACCCAACAAAACAGAATCACATTCCTGGCACATACTTCTATATCCTTTGTTACATGATATCTCAATAGCTACAATGATTCCCTATCCTTAACCAAAGGGACTGCTTCCAATTTTAAGAAATTGAATTAAGTCATTAGATAAAAAGAAATACATATACGAGAACACCTGCTACAAACAAGACCAAATTCAGATAGCAACATCACATTCAAAAAATATATGAAAATCTCTCTCCTCCTCCTGTCGACTACACGGATAGAACACATAGATGACAAAGAAAAACCTTTTAATTTCATCTATTTGTCTATAGAAAATTTATTATGAAAAGACTTCTAAAGGATTATAGGAGGTCAAAAAAAGTTCTTGAAAATCTTCTGGCTAAGATGACCAAATCATCTAAAGATAAATTAAGAATGGTAGGTAATTCTAAAAGAGAAAGATGTTTCATACCATCCAAACTAGGAATATGGTGAAAAAAAATGATGAATAAACTAAGAAATGTCATTTAACGCCAAAAAAATTATAACAAAAAGATTAATTATCTTTAGAGGACTGCCAATAAGATGAGAAAAACAAGTTTAAAACACCAAAGTCATTCCAAAAATTTTATTTGATGATCGTTATCCATAATTCAATTCAAAAAGTAAGTATGGATTAAGATAGTGTCAAGCCAAATAAATAAAATTTTATATATTCTTATAATTAAACTTTAAAAATCAAGCTCTCATCAAAGAAACCAAGTCAAATGAAAGTCTCAAGCTAACCTAAAAATATAGACTTTATTTTCAACAAGGATATTAACCACCTAAATATCATCTTCTTGTTTTATTTTACATAAATGATTCTACTTAACAATCACCAAACCTTATTTTCTAATATTAACAATCCAAATAAAAATTGTGATCTATCTATCAATAACTGATATATCTAAACACTATAAAAACTACACGACAAAAATAACAATGACAAAATTAATAAGTTGGATTTTTCCTTATTATTATGTTTTTATATTATGTTATAATTATTATTATTTAAAAATATTATTTTTATTATTATTATTAACATGATGCACAACATCGTGAAGTTGTTACTGTTTCATAACCTTGAGTAAACATTGTCGAATACTCTTTATTCAATATTTAAGGGTGTATTTTAACTTTTGTATTTTTTTTTGCAGAATCAGCACAGACAACTAACCAACCATAGTTCTTACCAAGGCTGCTGGATAATTTTTCACAGTCTAGATGGTTGAGCCACACCTTAAAAAATGTGAAAGAAACAAGTCTGAAGAAGGAGACATTCTATTTATAAGAAATTTTAAATCATTCAAGGTCTGTATTGTATAATTTAAAAATATTTGAAATTTTATAATTTATAATATATATTGAGATATAAATTTAAAATATATTTTTGAATTTAATATATATATATATATATATATATATATATATATATTGTATAAAATGTATTCTGAATTATATAATAGAATATATATAATTCTCATATTACACAATTTATAAATATATTTCAAATTAATTTAAAATTTAAAATATATTTCTAAATCTAAGTTGTACAATTAAAAACATGTCTTTGGATTTTAAAATCCAAAATTTAAAGTATAAACAATTTAAACCTTTTCAATATCCCGTATACAAGGAAAAAATAAATTTTATGTTATACTCTTTTTTTTTTTTTTTTTTTTTTTTTTTTTTTTTTTTTTTTTTTTTTTTTTTTTTTTTTTTTTTTTTTTTTTTTTTTTTTTTTTTTTTTTTTTTTTTTTTTTTTTTTTTTTTTTTTTTT
>Ga0099824_1010930_pt1 | contig 10465 bp, 3 predicted proteins | sample SiratrowhiteBW_FD_76837 | JGI IMG/M metagenome (GOLD analysis project Ga0099824, IMG submission 76837) | Root nodule microbial communities of legume samples collected from California, USA - Siratro white BW | ecosystem: Host-associated > Plants > Roots > Nodule | place: USA: California... | reverse complement strand
TAACCGGATGGGCTCGTCCGGGTACTCAGCAGAAAGTTTGAAAAATCCACAAAATGCAAAAATCTTACCTCTCTGAAGTTCCTTTCCTTCAATAAACACTCTATACTTGTTGGAATGACTTTTCTACCGTTGAATCACAATTCAAACGTTGAAAAATGGCAACGCAAAAGGAGTATTGCAGAGAAGATGAAAGGAAGAAGCTTCGCGGACGGTGGTGCAGGTAAAAGAGATGAGGGTTGTTTTATTAAGGGAGGGTCATTTGTGTAATTTCAGGAAGGGTAATAATGGAATAAAAAAATTATGGGGGTGCAGGAAGAGTATATGGGGGTGCAGGAAGAATTTGTCCATTTTCCACCCCAAACGTTGCCCCAAGAGGCCCACCTTCCAAGCCCAAACCCATTACTGGTTCTACTGTTACTAATATTCTTCCTTTACATCAATATTATTTTTTGAGTTATGTTTTCGACCAAAAATTAAAATAATACTATTTTCTTAAAGTTAAAGTAACAAATGTCAAACATTATACCTTTGTTAAAACAACTAGAGAGCATCTTTCTAGCTTTATTACGAAAAGCATAATTGCTTTCAGTTGTATTGATTATTAAATTCTTTTTATACACTTATTCAAATTATTGCACGATATATTAGTAATATAGCAACAACTTAAATAATTTAATTTTATTGATATTTCAGACTAAATTAAAGTTTAACACATGTTTAATAGATAACGGTGTTATCATAATTTTAACCCTTATTTACTTGTGTCATGACATCATGCAACTACACTACATTCCCTTGTCATCTTCACCAACACCAAGATCGGTCTCCACCTTTTCACAACTGCAAGTAGTGATTGTATCTTTATTGGCCTCAAATGCAAGTGTACTGTGCCACTTAATTATTAATAGATGACTTCTCCAACCTCCGCTGCACCCTATACGACAACTGCTATCGTGCATATTCATTGCCTCCGCCGCAGCCTCGTCGGGTCGCCAGCGTCACCATGCATGTCCCCAAGCTACGTTTTAGAGTTCACTACATCCCTCAGGGTCACATTGAGCGAGCCGCCACCTCACTCTTGCTCCCAAGGTCCAGTGCACCACCTTCGTGGTTGACGAAACTGGCAGCGACAAAACCACCTCCTTCGTTGACGCGGTCATACACCTCCCTGCACTATGGCTTCATCATCTCCCTCGCCACAGCCTCCGGCACCGCCCTCTAGAACTGCCCTAAATACAGAACAGAGTACCCCAAATCATCGTCCCATGAAGTTTCTTTATGGGAGTACCCGGAGCTTGTGGGCCTGTGTTGATCATGGGTTTAGCGGGTAGTATCCGCTTTGGCATGAGAGAGTCTCAACTTTCGGTTGAATATACCACAAAATAACTGATAAAGCTCTTCATCCTTCACATCAAATGGAAGGTTGCCTACGAAAACAGTTCTCTTGTTGTCATAAAGAGGAACACTTTCCCCTTTAAGTTTCTTGTAGGGTACATAAGCCCCCATCTGGTGTAGAAGTTCATGGTGCAGAATATGCATTTGGAGCTCATAACTACCTAACACGTGCCGTTTTGGAGGTTGAACCTCGACAACGCCCTGGCTTCAATTTTAGGGAGTCAATACTCATAGGAACCAGAACTCTGACACATATCACTTAATTGAGAGTTGCTACCACTTCTGCAAAGACATCTGACGGAGAAATCCATTCCAATATACGTAAATCGATTGGCCATGTTAGGTTCAATCGGGAGTTGCATTCTTCCTGAAGCACTAAGGGCATGATCCTAATTACCAGCCTCGAGACAGCGAAAATAGAAAGCTACGAAGTAGCTTCAATTGTTCATCCTCAATCTCAACGAGTCAAAAGCACCTCTTCATTGTTTCGTCAGTCACCCCTAAAAGGTTGTTTTTCATCGTCATGGCCTTCGAAGGAATTGAGAAAATCCATCAACCTTCGTCATCTCTCTCCAGGGGCATCCCGTGGCTCACCACCACCATCTTAACTACTTTCTTTATTTTTCAATATATTATTACTCTTGAGAGACTATTGGCTGCCATATGTCAATGACCCAAGTTTTGAGTACTTTCCACTCGGCACATCAACTAACTATGCAATGTTATCTCGTGTCTCATTTATCCCCCATATTCTGGATCTGTAGGAAAGTATCGACTTACATTTGACTTATAAAGCTGCAATCTTGCCGGTTTGATATTGAAAATTGGCAACTACGTCTTTGGAGAGAGAAGTAATGAAGAAACACCTTCGGCAACACAAATCACTCAATAATTTTCGTGATCTTTTTAATTTTCGAAATAAATTATTTTATTTCAATAGTTGATGTTAAAAGCTTGTTATTATTATAACACATTTAGTCTCTGCAATATCTTTTTAATTTGATTTTCACAGGGAATCCATGGGCAACCTTACGTATCTCTCGATGAGATCTCTTGATTCTCGATCCTCTTGTTATCAGGTCCTCTTAATTTACTATTAGACTTCACGATCTGTCATGATTCAGCATCAGGTCCTCTTGGCTCATCATGAGATCTCACGATTCGTGATCATTTAGCATCAGGTCCTCTTGGCTCACTATGAGACCTCACGATCTGCGATCATTACACCGAGAGGTGTATAAACATCTCGGCACCACTCTGAGAGGTGTAAACATCTCAGCTTCATAGCTGGCTCATCAACTTCTATCAGCTTCGAGCTTCATTCTCATGCCTTTTGGGAGATAGACTTGCACAGAAAGCTATCCGTTCCAGGAGAAAAAGTAGCTCGAGCTTCTATCAACTTATATAAGCTTCTATCAGCTTCTATCAGCTTCTATCAGCTTCTATCAGTTTATTTGTTTATATCAGTTTCTCGACTTTTTAGTTTTATACCCATAGACCGTGAGGTGTATCATTATAACTTTTAACAATTCAGATGAAGAGAGTTGTCACATCACACTCAGAAAACGGGACACACGCAAATCAAGAAAAGACGAGTGTAAATCTACCTTTATCACTTATTTTCGGACGGCGAGCGCGACAAAACTAATCATTACCTACTCAATACAAATCCTCTTCAGTCGTTACTCGCCCTCGAGGACTTGGGGGGCCTATGTACTATACGGTTGACCAATGCACAACCAGATTATAATAATATCTGGATATATCTCATAACTAATTCTGTTATAGAATCATAACAGAATAACAAAATACAACAGAATGGATCTAAACTCATCAAGCTCATTACTACGCTTATCAGGCTCAGTCACCTTAATCAAGGTACTTATATACTCTGACCTAAATTATATGCACTCTCCATCTAATTTTAACTTGAGCGTCGAAGTGCCTGCAGGACCCTCTCTTGAGACAGTAAAATTCAAAGCGTTGAAAATATCGAAAACATAAAAAAAAAGAGTAATATCAAAAGCAATCAAGAAACAATTCTCTAAGATATTGTTATTGCTGGAGTCAATAGATTCGTTGTGATAAAAATTGCAAAACACATCGAGAGTGTTCTTGATGGTCTGTCACATTAATATAATCCCTTCATTACATCATGTCTAGACCCGTATACTGTTGAAGATATTAAGTCTTGTCCAAGAAAAAAGTTTGAAAGACGTCGTCTTATAACTGATAAACTTTTTCAAGCTCATAAGTCAAAGACTTTTCTAAAATTATTTTTCACCCTCCTCTAATAAGTTTGGACTGGCCAACCTCAAACCAAGAATGTCCCTCAATCTTTCTCAGAATCAAGAATTCAATATCCTCATCAAACCATTGAGTGCATTATTTGACTGGCACCGTAAATCATACAGTTTATGTGCACAAATTCTCTAATCTTCAAGCCGATATCGATTGGAAATTTCATCCAAATAACTCCACTGTCTAAATATTTGATACGTTCACCAAGCCATATCTGACACGTCTTTTAGCTATCACAAAATAATAATGAAACAAAGTTTCCTTTCTATACTTATGCCTATCTTTTTTTCTCTCCTTCCTTTTATCCACCAGTGAACTAAAATATTTATTTTTCGCGTACTCACGTATCTAATATATTAATTTACAACAAGATTGTTAAAAATTCACTTATTAGATATTCACTTATTAGATTTTTTTTATCATTTTCCAATTCCATATTAAAATTGTAAGAAACGAAACACTTCCTTATGTGAGATGCTGATAATAACAACAATATTATTATTTTCATTTAATTTGAAAACGCTAAGAAAAACCTATTGAAAACAGACATAAGTATTTATCTACTTAAATCAAATCTGAAAATCTTCATGGACGAAAATAACTTAAATGAATGGGTCAAAAGAAAAGTCACAGACAAAACAGATTTAAATAACAACCTAGCTTTTTAACCATTCATTAACGTATCATTAACTAACCTTATAAGGATATTGGCAACTTGTCAATTATTTTAGAAAAATTAATTAACCAAATTCTTAATGTTTAACCTTCTCATAAAACCAAATACTTGAAATCCATTGAATATGATCACCATTTTCATGAAAATTTCAACAACTATCTTACTAGTATAGTCAGAGCCTTTAATGGAGAAAAATACGTAGACTTAGAGAAACAATTTACTAGCAGCAATATGAATGTATGTTGAATCACCCACGATTTACTAGCAGCAATATGAATGTACGTTGAATCACCCACCAGCTCTCGTGTCTTTCTCTTGATGTATGTTTTCACTTTATTAAACACCATCATTGTTTCTTTAGTTATATTTGTGAGTTTGATTTTGAAATAGATTCTCTGAAATGACTTTAAAATATTATTTAATGTAATTTTAAATAAACTGTTACACGAGAAATTACTTTGAAGTTAAAAATGGGTATACTAAGTTTTGCGATTAATTTAGTTTTTATAATTTATAATAAAAACATTTAAATATAAATCACGTTTCCTCGAATTAATTTATTAAAAATAAACTCTATTCCAAAATCAACTTTTACAATTCTAATTATAGAACACATTTCTTAGTTTAAATTCTTTTTAAGATAAAAAAAAAACCCCGAAGTTAAAGAATTTTTAAATAGTATAGCCAACTTATAGGCAATCATTATGAATATATTCATATTGATTACTCACAAAGCCTACAATTTATCGATTGTCATGATTATGCAGGACACAGACATAGAATTGTAAATAAACACGAAAAAGGAGACAGACAGAATTGTAAATAAACACAAAGCTTCGTTCAGAAAGATGGTGTCTTCCGAGAAACAAAGTAACATCCCCTCCATTTTGCACATGTTTGACCAATACATGGAAACTAAAATGAGATTGCAGAACACTAAAAGAACAAAAAGCAAAATTTCAAACGATTATTCTGGGAGGAGTCAAAGCACAATACTCAACAGCAAGAAATTCGGTTGTCACCCATAATACCGATTCCTACCCGCACTAGTCTCAAACTTTTCTCAGTACTTGTAGTTTTCAACATGGAGGCTCTCTGCGGCACCCTCACCAAGTTGTGAACTACCCTTGTAGGTTCCAAGAGTTGCCTCTGAGTTAGCCTTGGCTCTTACCAACAAGGCTTCTTGAGCCTTCTTCACATTCTCCTCTTTTCCACCCCATGCCTTGAGAGTGCTCTGTTGAAGTGCCCTTCCAAAGGAGAAAGAGAGTGTCCATGGCTTCTTCCCATTCACCTGGTTAATGGCATTCAGGTTGAGGGATGCCTCCTCCTCACTCTGCCCACCAGACAAGAAAACCACGGCAGGAACTGCAGCAGGCACAGTTCGCTGCAGGGCTCTAACAGTGTGCTCAGCAACCACCTGAGGAGAAACCTTTGCAGATTTAGATCCAGGGGTCACCATGTTTGGCTTCAGTAGAGTTCCCTCAAGAAGAGCATGGTGATCATTCAAAGCCTTGTAGCATGCTGCAAGGACACGCTCTGTGACAGCGGCACACTTGTGAATGTCATGAGGTCCATCAACAAGGATCTCAGGTTCAACAATGGGAACCAGCCCATTTTCCTGGCATATCACAGCATATCTGGCCAAGCCATAGGCATTCTCATGGATAGCGAGCTCAGATGGCTCGTTGGGACCAATCTTCAGCACGGCACGCCATTTGGCAAATCGTGCACCTGCTTCATAGTACTTGGCACACCGCTGGCCAAGGCCATCTAGACCCTGAGTGGTGGTTTCCCCATCAGTTCCGGCTAGCTCAACGGTACCCTTGTCAACCTTGATACCAGGAAGCACACCAGCCTCCTTCAACACATCAACAAAGGGCTTGCCTGCATAAAATTTATTCACAACAAGGTTAGTAGTGTAAAAGCAATGACACTATGATCCATCTGCATTCAAATTAAGGCAACTCCACTAGTAAAAAAGCATATTGGCTAGCCAAAAGGGAAAAATAAAAGAAACAAATCATGAAAATAAGGTTTCAAAAAACAGCACAAAACTTATTGCAATTTCTTAGGTATTTATAGTTTCGTTCTCAAATCAAACTTAGAAATTCACCTCAATAATATGCTTAATTACATCTAAGCAGCTTTGGGAATAAAGATTTACATAATTACATGAACATTAAAGCATCTACCAAATTGTATCTAACTTTGTACTTAAAAAACAAGTTTCCAACAAAAACGGTGGTATAATTGTGGCTGCATCTACCACATTTGACCACAATTTTCTGCAATTGACCACAATTTAGAAAACCTTGATTGACGCAACACAGTAAATCTCGATACCCAAAGATGCAATTTTTCATCACAAACTAAACCAATTAAGATCCTGGAAAATTGAGTACCTGAAGCAGTGCTCTGGTAGAGGGTTTCCTCAAAGAGGATGACACCACTGAGGTACTGAAGAGCACCAGGAGCAGTGAAAAGCAGCTCCCTAAGAGCACGCCTGTTGGATTCAACGTTCTCTACGTTGATGCTGGCCAAACGCTTACCAATGGTTCCGGTCGACTCATCAGCAGCAAGAATACCCTTTCCAGGAGTGCCAATGTAAGCAGCATTGGCAATAAGCTCATCTGAAACCAGAATCATCAATCAACACCACCACACACACATCAATTCCAAACTCCCAAAATAATAAACAGCATAGAACATAGACAAATCAAAAACATGAACAAAATAAACCGTAAACAAGTTGAACTTCATAAGATGTGGATTTGAAAACAGTTCGCAAGACAAGGAACGCAGAATTCATAAACCAGAACAAAACCCCTCGTAAGAGCACATGCATGAACAATCAGATACCATTTCTCATGAAAATTCAAATGAAAAACCAGATCTGAATCTCTCAGATCTAAATCCACACAAACAAGTTCAAACAAACGGCTAAGATAAACGGATCAGTAGATAAACACACGAAACAGTTAGATCTAGAAAAAAACGATAGGTATGAGAACAGATCGAAGTAAAAGCGAGAGAGAAAGAGACCGAGAAAGAGAAGTACCATGGTACTTGCCCTTGAAGTGAGACATGATCGAGGAGGAGGAAGAAGACGATGAGGTAGTTGAACGGAGAAAAAGAGGTAGGTATGAGGTTGTGAAGAGTGAACACAAGTAAAAAAGGGTTAAGAGGGGTTTATATAGTGGTGTGATAACGATGTTGCGTGGGGAAGACGACAACAGAAAAAAAGACTAGGGTCTTAGGAAGCGCACTCGCGAAGCGTCGACCTCGGTTTGTTGGGTTGCGTGGTGGGTGTGTTGTGTCTCTGTGGACTGCCGTTGGAATCGAAGACACCAAAACTCAATGGCGGTTTTGGTTTTCTGTGGACTGACCGGCCCACCTTTATTGGGCCCAACGCCGTTTGTACGGCGAGTCAATGCAAGCCCACCTGTCCAATGGTATTCTGCAGAGTCATGCAAAGTCTGCCTTCTTTCTGTAAAGTTTTTCCTTTTCTTTTGTCTGGTCTTAAATACCCTTTTTTTATTTCCAAATATAACTGAATTTTGGATATTTATTTTATTTAATAATTAATAACATTTTCAGGAATATTCTATCAATTTATTAAAAAACACTTTAAAATAATTACAAGAATTTTATATTCTTAGATTTTATTATTTCACTTAACCTATATATAAATTAAGTCAAACAAACTCAGTTAATTTATTGTAATTTTTAAGTGAATTAAAATTTGAGTTGATTTTTTCTTCTAACTTAATCTAAGAAAAAGAAATGTTAAATACGTTGACAGATGTTTAATGGATCTAGTAGTTGATTTGAATGTTGTAAGTGAAATTTCAAACACATTTATAATATCTTTTTAGCCATGTTTTTAGGTGAAAAATATATAACAATAAATCAAATATTAGTTGTGAGCTCTTTTTTGTTTAAACCAGCCATATTTAGACTTTCAATTTGAGTAAAAATGGATGCAAACAACCAATAAAACCTTTAAATTTAAAACAGTAGTAGAATTCAATGTAGCAACTATGTTATGAGAAAATATTTTTATATTTAATTTAGAATAATTTGATTTCATGGATTTATAGCGAATAAATAAAGCTTATACATATTGTACGTTCATTTTATATTTATAACTACTTTTTCTTTTTTTTGGCAAGAAGCTACAAAATGAGATGAATCTAAATATTTAGTGGATTTTGAAGAGTTAATTTCAAAAAAGGAAAGTTAATTGTTGTCAAAAATAAAAATGATTCACGAAGGAATGGTTTTAAGACGAAGAACACCCAAACAACATAAGAAATCCAGTTATAAGAAAATAAAAAACATGTAAATGTAAATTGTGATGCCAAGACATCACAACCTCCTTAAGGTGCTACCTATAAATTTGATGGTGATTTAATTAGATTTATTATTTGTGCTTCAATAAATAATAACCCCTCCTTTAATCTTCTTAACAACAACTTATTCTTCCATCATTTTAATTTATTATTTTAAATAATAACCTTTTCTAATTGCTTCAAATAATAATATTTTCTTTCATTTTTTTAAATATTAACTCATTCTTTAATTACTTAAATAATAACTCCTTTTTAATTAATTACACATTATTTGAATATAATATTCCTTAACTTTTATTTTTGATTTGACAGTTTTTTTTCCCTATAATTAGACCTACATACCAAATTAGTTCATTCATGCATATTTATTACCACCAACAACAAAAATATGTGAGAACATATAATATGGCTTTAACAATGAAAAAATATAATAATATGCCGTTGGTTTCTATTTTTTTTTATTGATTTAGTGTTGGTTCTTATTATTATTTTTTTTTATCAAATACTTTTTGAAGGAATTATTTAAATTTTATAGGAATTAAAATGAGAAAGTAGATCATTAGAAAGAGTAAAATTAAATAACAAAAACATATAAAAAAAAGTGAATTTTACAGGATGTGTAAAATCTAGTTTCATTTTTCTTCTTTTTTTTCCTCTCATAAATGCAAGAAAAACTTCTAAAATTTATTTATACTTTTTCTCTAATTTCATTCTCTAAATCTGTTATTTTTAGAATTTAATTATATTTTGTAAATAGAGAATCAAATATCATCTCCAACTAATCATATCTTTAAATAGAATAAGTTTTCATTTATTTTGAAATAATACATAATACAAGTGCTTAGGATTTTAATATTAGTAGTTAAGATTCTACATATATATTTTTCATATACATTATAATACATGTATTATATATGTTGCACTTCATTCGTTTTCGATCACTCTAAGAGTACTATCCATTCTCTTTTCTAGATATTTCTTTTCTTCTACTTTATCATTTCTTCTATCTTTGTCACAAGGTATCCAGAGCCACAACGCCTCCCACTTCTTCTACTACTTAATGTGAAGATTTTCCTTCCTTCCTTCCTTATACATTTAATACACCCATCAATTTTAAGCTTGACGATGACAACTTTCTTTCTTGAAACAAGAATTTCTTGCTATGCTGGATAGAAGTGGCAAAAGTTCTTTGAAGGATTTGTTGTGCTGGAAAAATTCAAAACGCCTGAAGATGCTCAGTCTAACACCATAAATTCTGCATTTCTTGATTACGATCAACAAGACCAGTCTATTGTGAAGACAATAATGTTTTCTTTGAGTTTCACTCTCACCATTGTTGTGTTAAAAACCAGGTAACAAAGGGGCTCATATTTATTAAAGATGGGTTATATGTTTCTTTCCAAACTTTCTTCCAGCCTCTACTGTTTCAGTTTATAATACTAAACTTGTATCACAATTTTCCAATTACAATGTTTGGCACAATCATTTTGGTCATGCAAATCCTATAGTTATTCAACATATCATGAAACATTGTGTTAATACCCGATTTTGTCCGGGTAAAATATACCAATAAATTTTTTTTATTAATTTATTCAATTTTTGTAGATGCTTTAATCACAAAAAAAATAAATAAAATTGTTTTTAAATTAAATTAATTGAAGTTTCTTGGTAAAATAAAAGAAATGTTTTAAGAAAAATAATAATAATTGAATTTTTAAAGAATTAAAGGTTAATTGTTTTT
>Ga0099824_1010924_pt1 | contig 10470 bp, 5 predicted proteins | sample SiratrowhiteBW_FD_76837 | JGI IMG/M metagenome (GOLD analysis project Ga0099824, IMG submission 76837) | Root nodule microbial communities of legume samples collected from California, USA - Siratro white BW | ecosystem: Host-associated > Plants > Roots > Nodule | place: USA: California... | reverse complement strand
TCTAGTTCTTCCGGTGGACTAAAACAAATAAAAATTTTCTTAAATTGTCTATATATATAAGCTTTTTAAAAAAAAAAAAAAAAAGACTTATTTACATTGTTATGACTAGCTAAAACATATATTCTAACACAATTTTATCTTCCTATTTTTATTTTGTTATTTTCTTAATTTATTTGAAAGGTATAGTGATTACAATCAATTATAAGTATTTATTAGTTAATCATAAGAATAACACATAGTTATCTTGTAATAGTTAACTATTATTTTCTATTTTATTTTTTGAATAATATACTTAATCTAATTGTTGCGCAGTAAATTTTGTTGACAAAGACATCGTATAATCTTTATATATAAGGATATATTTTATTTAATGTAATTTCATCTATTTAAATATAAAATTACCTATTAAATTATCATATTTTATTTTGTTTGATATTTCTTTTTCATTTGATAATAGATTCTTGAAAACGATTATTTCAGGAATAAACAGTTAATTCTGTCTTGGAAAGATGCTAGAGGTGAAAGTTGGTTTGTGACAAAAAAATTGTAGCATGGAAATCTGTATAATTTTCTTTGGTGTTATATAAATGTTTCTCTTTATTTAACTTAGATAGATATAGGTGTGTTTGATGAGACAAATAAGTGACTTATTAGTTTATTTCATTAAATTATAAATTAGTTTGAACAACAGTAAAAGAACTTATTTAAGGGATTTTTAGTCTATAAGTAATTTTAATTATTATTTATTCTTTCTTTCATTAAAATCTCTTATATTTTAATCATTTTTTTATCATTTTTAATATATTTTCATACAATTTTATGTGTTTATAATAGAAAGTTACAGGAACAGTTTCAGCATTTAAGATATTGAAAAATGAATATTAAATATTTATTTTAATTTTTACACTAATTTTAATTTCTATTATATATTTTTTTACTTTTATGTAGTATAAATTAAAAAGTTTAAATTTCTGAAAATAAATTAACATTTTAATTTATTTAATACTCATTTAATCAATTAATTTAAATAAAATTATTTCCCTAAATAAAAATATACTTATGCAACTTTAAAAAGTAAAATATAAGTACTACATATTTTAATAAAAAGTACTAATTTTTTTAATAAAATATACTAAATTTTAAATTTATTTAGTACTCATTTAATCAATTAATTCAAATAAAATGATTTCTCTAAATAAAAATATACTTATGCAACTTTAAAAAGTAATGAAAGTACTAAAATTTTTAATAAAAAATTAATTACTTTTAAAAATATAAAATTATAATTAGATAATAACATTTTTTTCCTGAAAGATTTAAATATCATTTATCAACTAGCTTATCAATCGTTTTATTAATTATTTCAATTCAATAAATTAGTTTATCCTATTTTAAAAGTACTTGTTAACTTATCATTAGTTTCTTCCAACATTATGTACATGGACTTTAGATATATATATTTTTTACGATTTTAACATTTTCCGGAAACATAATTTTTTTATTTTACTATGCCTTTTCTATACCATACCAATACAGTTTTCTTATTTAGTCAAATATAATTTAATTCAATTAAAAAACGTAAATCCATCCTTATCTCATACATTTTTGTATGTTTTATATAATGAGAAAATAATGGTAATGTAATGACATTGCGTATTTTTATTAATTATAATATATTTGTACTTAAACTATTTTAAGACATACATTCATTTAAAATTATTTACAATTTTAATCATTTTAGCTTAAATGTTATCAAGGAATTAGTTGTTTTCGACGTGTTTAGCCCAATCCATATCTAGAATTAAAGTAACAATTAAATTAAAAAAAGTATGAATTTTTAATAAGAGTTTTAAATTAATTAATATTTAGTTAAATTTAATTAAGTTAAGTAAACAGACCAAGTTCATAATTTTATTCCAATTTATATACAATTGACTTCGTGATAACAGCCAATTTTCAGTGTTCTATTGGATGATTTGATGTTTCGATCGTCGAGGATAATCATTTATTGTTATTATATTATCCTTGAATTAATGGAAATTTACATCATCATCTTCAGATTAATTAAAAGAGAAAGAATTTTGGAAGATTTCGTGAAGAGAAGAAGCTGAATCGGGAAAGGGAAGACACACTCGGCATGAACAGCACGAATAGAAAGACTATTAGTGACGAGGTGGTTAAGTGCAAATTGTGATTTAGTTATAACTCATTAAAGGTTTGTTGATACAACACCCTAATTTAAGTCATAGATATAAAAAGAAAAGAAAGAAAAGAATCTTCATTAGGAAGAGAGTTGGCGGCTATAGTGATCTATAGAAGCAATTTTTCTTTTTTTATACACGGTTACCATAAGTAACTAAGTTTATCTTATTTTGAATTGAATATAATTTTCTCACACTTATTGTATTCTTATTGTTTATATTGATAATACATGGTTTATTTAGACTTGTATTCTTTTTGTGTGCTTAATGCTTGAGTCATATGAGCAATGATTTCTTGAACTGAAAATCTTAGAATTAGTTGGGAAGTAATTTTGGGATTTGGAAAGCATGGAGAATCGTGCAACACCAGGAATGGGTTACACCTTAATGGTTACATTGAGCAACTATTCTTAATGTAGGTTAAAACTCCATGAAAGATGAGAAACAATATAATGCAAGATAACCTACGAATTTCAATATACGAGGAATCTGGGTTGAACGATATTTATTTGTGAAGAGTCAAGAATAAAATAATGTGTTATTAACGGTTTTTAGTCAAGAATATAAGGAGTCGAGTTAATGAGTTAATGAGTTTAATCTCAAGATAGTCCCTTATCATTGCATCAATACTCTGTTTACTGTTTCATTTTATAAGCCCAACACTTTCTCCGCAACCTGTTTTGCATTAAATCTCTAAACACTTTTAGCTTAAGCTAACTTCGTTAGCTGAAGCTCAATTGATAACATTCCCTGTGGATTCAACACTTGTACTTAGTTTATCTATATTACTTTTGACTTGGTATACTTGCCAATAAAAGTCAACACTTCCAAAAAGAACATTTGTGATTTCTAAAAATAATATTAATTTAACATATAATATATCTTTTACTGTCATAAGTGGACTTTGAGTCTAATTCAACCTTACAAAATCGGCTTGTGAAGTGAGGTTTGTCCCCACTTATAAACTATTGAAATGTGTTATCTCTAGTTGATATAGGATCTCCAACACACTCCTTCACGCGGAGACTGCTCAACTCGTGCGTAGGACTATATTGTTTAAGAGTAGTCCAATAGCGGCCCGATAGGCCCAACAACCGTGCTAGGATAGACTCTGATACCATATCATGAAAATAAAGAAATGAACAAAAAAGAACGAAGGATGTGAATGAAAATATTCTCTCTATTTTTCTTATTTTAATTAAAGATAGAGAACTAAATATATATAAGTAATATACCCATTATGAGTATAGCTAAATAAAGAAAACAAAATAAAATCATTACAATCTCATAATGTCATAAAAACAAATAAACATAATTAATGGTAATTTGATTCTATCATAAAAATAAAATAACATAATTGATATTAATTTTCTTCTAGAAACCTTGTATCCATATCTTCTGACAGTGAAACAAGAAACTTATTGTCAAATTTTATCATTCTGGTCAAAAATTATTTTAGTTATAATGTTAAAATAACTAGGACAAATAATAATTAAGAGTTTGCCACGATGAATTTATAATAAAATGGAATTATTCATCACATCAAGTGTGCTGAAACTCCTTAGTAAAACTCTATGGTAAAGAGGAAACACCGACATATCCCTAACATCACTCACGGTCTTTTCTTCCAATCCAATCTATCCAAAATCTTATAGTCCTATGCTATTTTTCATGCATTTTATTTGATTAACAAACCTCCTACACATTTTAATTTTTAAGAATCCTTTTGAGTTACTTCACAAACAATCTTTATGATCTAAAGGTTTTCAAATCTATGTTGTTTATCTCTATCATTAAAAATAATCACTACAAGAAAAAGTTAAAATATAGACAAAACATTATTGACGAAATTTTATTTGTTAGTAAAATACCATTATCAACGAATTTGACCGACGAATATTATCTATATCGAAAGATTTACCGACAGATTTAACTTTGTCTATAATTAATATTTATCCATTTCTATAATATAATTAATATTTTCTGATTTATCGAAAAATTTAACGACGGATAAATTTGTCGATAATTACTGACAGACTCCTAAAAATTTGTCGGTAAATTTACGTATAACCGATTTACCAACTGATTTTGGATATTTTAGAGAGATTTGCGCCGTCAATAATTTTGGTTTTTTTTTTTTTTGTAGTAAATAGGTCTAAATTTATCCTAGAGCTATATACCCACTGAAGAAGTATTAATATCTAGGAATGTCATTTATTATGAGCGTATATAGTTTCCTTATATCAATCATAAGTTTAGGCCACTAACTAATATTGCATCTCAACATAATAAATTCAATTACCTTCTTAAACATGTGATGGATTTTGTTACCACTTATACACAAGTTTCTTATCCAACTGATAATGTACAAGATCTTTGCTAAGTTGAAAATGAAAGACACAATCAGAATTACGACTCTAGAAGCCTAACAAAAGTTAGGAAGGCACCCAATTCTTTGAAAGATTTCCACTACTAAACTATCATGTCAACTCATCTTAGCAAATCTCCATACCATATTACAATTTTATTTTCCTTGTCTTTTGTTATTTCTTATGATTCTCTGTCTAAAAACACTTATATCATACTTTAGCCATTTCTACTAACATTGAACCACAAAATTAGTAATAAGCCATTCAATCACCCAAATGGATCGCTGTAATGGAAAATGAAATAAAAGCTTGGAAAACAAACAACATGTAACAAATTCACTACCTGAAAAGAAAGTCATTGGCTGGAAGTGGGTTTATAAAGTGAAACACGCGCTAGTAGAAAAAACATATTTAACCGCGGTTCTACAAGACCTACAACCACGGCTCTGGAACCGCGATAGATATGACTGTGGTAAAAAATACTGAAACTACCACCACGATTGTATAACCGCGATGAAAATGAACAGAGAGTGGGCAAAAAATAGCAAAAAAAAAAAAAAGTCATACCATCGCGGTTGTAGTAAAAACCGTCGTGTTATTGGACATACCATCGTAGTTATTTGTTAATAACTGCAGTGATATGTCAAATACCACCATAGTTTTTACTACAACCGCATTAGTAAATTCTATATTTTTTTTAAAATAGCAGCAGTTATTCGCTAAACCTACTCAATTAGAGTATATTAAAAGCAATAATAAACAAACCAATAGAAAAGATAACAATGTATTCACCAATTTCTTATTATAGGTTGAGATACTCTTCTCATACTGTTCTTTCTTCTTCACAGCTCTAGCAATGAAGGGAGCTTTTTCCTGAAACATTAAATTAAATAGTATCAAATCACTTGTTCAACAATCATGCAGCCAAACAATAAAACTACACATAAGAATCCAAAAATCAAGAAAACATTAATCTGCTTCTCATAAAAAATGGGGAACGAGAAAACTCACAACAACCACAGATTTGTTGGATGCATGTTCCTTCTTGAACTGCTCTCTAAACTCAGACCTAAAACAATCGAAAAACCTCAATTTAATATCACCAAAAGGAAACACAAAAATTCAAAAATAAAGCAAAAAAATCAAAAAGAAAAAAATCCGCACATGAAAACGAAGAAAGCACTTGGAGGTCTCTTTGGCTTGTTAGGATCCTTAGCAACTTTCTTCGATTGTTTCCTTCTAGCAATAACGCCCTTGCGTTTCAACCTACATGCAACAGGACCAAAACTGAAACTCCAGATCAAAAAAACCAGATCTCAAACACAGAAAGAAACAATCAATAACACAATACCTATTATCGGTAGCTTTAGTATTAACTTTAACCTTCGGCATGGCAAAAATCGATGAACAGAAGAAGACTCTGGATAGAGGTAGCACAGAGCACAAGGGTTTCATTGAGAGAAAGGGAAAAGTGAGAGTGCGTGTTGTGCTGTGAGATTTGGGCACGATAGAAGGGGATAAGAAGGGTTGTGGGGAGGGACAGTGTAGAGAAAACGCAAGTGAAAATTGAATTGCGAAAAAATTGAAGTTAGGGTTTTACTAATAACACGGTTATCCTAAACGCTAAACAGAGAAATGTGTCTACCATCGCGATTCTACAAACAACCGCGGTGGTATCTCCCTACAACAATTTTTTTTTTAATATTTGTGTGCCTTACCACCGCGGTTTTGGTACCAACCGCAGTAGTATCTCCTGTAACGTTTATTTTTTAAATATTTGTATGCCTCGTGGGAAATACGACCAGGGTTGTCTGCAGTTGTTGTAGACAACTACAGTGATATCATTGCACTTAATTTCAAAAAACCGCGCTTCTTTTCAATGCGGTTCCCTATTAATCACGGTGATATCCTGCTGTGAAATGTCATTTTTCTACTAGTGACGTAGCTGAAGACATTATTGAAAGCCATAAGGCCCACTTATTGCCAAGCTCACCATAGTTCGTCTCATCTTTGTTTTGGTAGTCGTCTGTTACTAGGACTTGGAATAATTAGATGTCAACAGTGTTTATCCACATGAAGATCTAACTAGAGAAGTTTATATAAATTTACTACCAGACCCTATTGCTCTACACTCAATGCAAGCTGACAAAATGTTTAAATAGGTTAAAATAAACTAGTAGACAATGGTTTGCAAAATTATCTACATCTCTTTAATCCATTAGTATTGTTCAATCTCAAGTTGATCATTTTTTGTTTACTAAGAAAACATCATCTACTTTCTCAACTTTACTTGTTTATGTAGATGACATAATATTAGTTGGAGATACATCAACCTATATATAAAATATTCTAGCCGTTGAGATTTTTTATTGCTCTTAGGCTAACCTAAGTCTGAGTTGTTTTCTTCCTTTTACCAATATTGTATTTGTAATTATAACTTTCCTTTCGACGTCCAGTATTATTTTATCCAGTCCCTGAATATTAGTTGACATGCATAATTTAGTTAAATATTTTAAATTTACTATCAAGATATCGACTTAATGATATATAATTCAGATTTGATCAAATATTTTGGATTTATTATTAAGATATTGAATTAATTATACCTACTTTAAAAGAAGGAAGAGATTATTTATTACTAATTTAATTTTTACCAATTTAGAAGTATATAATGTGCTCTAAAAGACTAAAAAATAGGAATCACTTCACTTTGTTATAAGCGCATCCTTTCTAAGCCCAATTTGCCGCCGCTCCAGTCTCAAGAGGGACAATAATGAAAATAAATACCATAAAAAAGAGTAAATAGCTTTGGATATTAATATAAATTTTATTACTTCGTGGAAATATTAAATACATGTGTACGTAAAGTAAATGTGGTGAAAATATATATAATATGCAAAGTGAAATCATGAATGGAGATACTTCTTTTGGTGGGGAGAAATTGCGATGTGATATCTTCGCACTATGAATTTTATATTAGGAGTAAGGACAAATTAAGGAATACTTAATTAATCATAATCATGTACTTAATTAATCATAATCATGATGACATGCGTTCAACTTCTTGAGTCATGATCCCTGTCCGAGTCTTTCAATAATTTTATTTTATTAATGAATATAATATTCATTTACTATTTTTCCTTTTTCTCTTTTTTTTTAACCTTTTTCCTTCTGTAGTTTTTGGAAACAAAATTTTCAATCATGTTATAAGTATATTTATTTCAAAATGTTAATTAGTTTACATCATGATGAGACCAATATATTATGTTAATAAAAAAGTTGTGTTAATTAGCATAAAAATATATCAAAAAGTTAATTTTACGTAAACAAATCTTTTATTTTGATTTTCTTAAAGTACAATCATGTTAGTTTGATATATCTTCAATGCAAATGTAATATAGTTTGAAAATAAGATGATTTTAATTAAGATTAATTGAGTTGTGATTTTCTTTAAATGAAGTGTGACAGGACTTTAATATGTCTATTTTCATTGCAGTAGATACTCTAACCAGAAACATCTAATTTAAACTCATTTCTCACATTTTAAGTCTAAATTTGTTTATAAAAACAATTTAAACAAATTCATAATATCACGTTATAAAAATAGATTAATTAAAATGATTCGTAGGAGAAATTTCTATAGTAGTTGTTTCGAAATTTGAAAATCAATTAATAAGATTAAAATATACTAGATATTGTAGTCTAAATCCACAGACTAAACAGATCTCATGACCAAGTATCATATTCAAATTTATATTTTTACATTTTAATAATAATAAAAATAACTAAATGATTTATTTGTTTTAACAATTAACTAAATGACCAAACATCATATTCTGACCCTTTATAAGTTGTTCGTATTAGACAATCGAATGATTTAATTAAAGCAGTTGATTATGAAAAGGCAAAAATACATCGTAATAAAGTGTTAAATGAAAGAGATATTATATTTTAAAATAAAAAGATTTTTTATAATAACAAACAATATTATATACAATGTGTATAGGATTTGGGATTAAGTAATTACATATTTCGTGCAGGAAGAAAGACAGTTATTTTTAAAGGATTTGGTATAGTTCTATTCAAAATTTATCGAAGGCAAATCTATACCTTTTATGGAAATAAGTAAATCATGTTTGTAGCACATAGTTGAAGGTTTACAGTATCCACTTTGATATGGAAAAGTTGTTTTTTTTACCATGTCTCAATCTATTCCTTCCTCTGCTCCTACCACTAAGGGTGTGTTTGGATTGAAAAGTAGATTTGAAGGAGTAGATTTGAGATGAAGGTGTGTGAAAAGTTTAATTATTTGGATTAAGAGAAAGATAGTAAGATTTGAATGGAAAGTTTAGTTGTTTGGACTAAGAGAAAAATAGAAAGATTTGAGTGGAAAGTCTTGTGATGGTATCGAGAGTTAAGAAAGGTTGGACAATGATATGATAACTATGAACAAGAAAGAACAAAAAATATGATAATATGGAAGAAGGTTTTTTTTATTGAATGTATATCTCTTTGTTTACAATAGCTCACTTAATATAAAATTCTAGGAAACTGAATATGGAAATTATTATAAATAAATACATTTGATATTCTCTGGTATTCTACTGATATTCTCTGATACTCTCTTGATTATCTTTGATATTCTACTAATTTGTTTCTTTGATACTCCCTTGATTATCTCTCTAATATTCTTACCGATATTCTCTGATATATTCTACTCATTTGATTTGTTTCTATAATAAAAATAGTCTAACACTCCCCCTCAAGGTGAGTAGTGGGATCACCAATGCTTAAATTGCTGAGGACACGGGTAAATGGTTTGCCTGTAACAGTTTTGGTGAAAATGTCTGCCAATTGGTCTTCTGACTTTAAAAATGGGAGCTCAATACTACTATCCTTAATCTTCTCCTTGATGGAGTGTCTGTCCACTTCAACGTGCTTGGTTTTGTTATGTTGTACAGGATTCTTTGTTTTCATAGCTTCCTGCCATTCGCCCTTCTTACTGGCTTCATGAACTGTTTTGGGAATAAGAAAAACAGTTTGGACAGGAAGTTTGATGAATTAAACCATTTTCTCTGAAAAACTCTTGCATTGATTTGTTAACAAAATCTCCACCATTATCTTATCTAAGTACTTGGATTTTCTTGCCAAACTGAGTGTGAATCATTTGATAGAATGCATAGAACTTATCGGGTACTTCAGATCTGTGTTTAAGAAAATATATCCACGTCATGCGAGAGAAATCGTCCACAAATAACAAAAAATACTAACATTGATTATTATGGGAATTAGGAGCTGGACCCCACACATCAGAATGTACTAATGAAAAAGTAAAATTGACTCTATTGTTGTTGGGAGGAAAAGTAACTGTTGGGAGAATCCGAGGGGGAAACACTGGGGAGATCTCTACAATGAGAACTGAGCCAAACCCATATAAGGAATGACCCCACCTTCAACCCAAAACCTTAAAGCATTAGGTTTGCGGGTCTTCTTTCTTATATGTTGCTCAACTTTCTCATTCCTACCCAACGTGGGACTTCAACTCACACTTGAATATCTAACAATTAACCAAAATACCCCCGCACTCCTGGCCCAGCCCACAAAGCCTATAACTTCCCCTATTGGTATTATGATTCATACCTAACAAATCTCCACCTTGGCGAATATACGCCCCCTTAGAAGATATACAGTCCGAAAGTATCAAACACATAGTGGGTTGGACTACCATGCTTCTCTAGCAACTATAAACATTCAACAAATTCAAACAATGCTTGAAATTGTCTGTGGTAACTGGCTTGGTTAACATGTCAGCTGCATTCTCCTCAGTACCAATCTTCTGCAACAATATCTCACCAGATGCAATCAACTCTCTGATCTTGTGAAACCTCACATCAATATGC
>Ga0099824_1010918_pt1 | contig 10473 bp, 8 predicted proteins | sample SiratrowhiteBW_FD_76837 | JGI IMG/M metagenome (GOLD analysis project Ga0099824, IMG submission 76837) | Root nodule microbial communities of legume samples collected from California, USA - Siratro white BW | ecosystem: Host-associated > Plants > Roots > Nodule | place: USA: California... | reverse complement strand
ATATAAGTCCCAGCTCAGTTGCACTCTCCTCCTCTTCACCAAATGCTCATGATAATGTGTTAGCCATTTTATTAGTCAGTCCCAGTTTATATATAATATCAAACTCATAACCCAACAATTTGGCTAACCAATTTTGTTGGTTTTGAATTGTAATTCTTTGTTCCAACAAGTGCCTCAAGCTTTTCTTGTCAGTACATACCGTAAACCTCCTTCCCACCAAATATGGCCTCTAGTGTTAGATGGCAAGCACTAACGCCGTTAGTTCCTTCTCATAGATTGATTTGGACAAGGAAGTTTCAGCCAAAGCCTTACTAAAGAAAGTAATTGACTTCTTGTTTTGAGATAGTACTACGCCAATGCCTTTTCCTAATGCATCACATTCTATATATAAAGGCTTGCTAAAATCAGGCAAGCTTAAAACAGGTGCAGTTGTGAGTGTCGCCTTCAATTGTTGCATAGCCTCGATACTTTTATTTCTCCATTCAAAACTTCCCTTCCTCAGTAAGTGTGTAAGAGGCCTCCCCATTTGTCCATAATTATAGATAAACATCCGGTAGTATCCTCTCAAGCCCAAGAATCTCCTTAAGGACTTTATATTCTTGGGTACTAGCCATTGTTCCACCGCTGCAACCTTTTGATGGTCCATTTTGACCCCCTCTTCATAAATAATGTGTCCAAAATACTACTTCTCCCTCTTCCCAAATTCACACATCTTCTCATTAGAAAATAATGAGTTCTAGTAATGTGTTGAGTACTATTTAGATTTGTCTCAAGTGTTCTTCCCATGTTTTGCTATATATCAATATATCATCAAAATACACTAAAACAAACTACCTCAAATACGGTTGTAAGATAAAATTCATAGCACGTTGAAAAGTAGTTGGTGCATTGGTGAATCCGAAAGGCATCACCAATGATTCATAGTGTCCATGGTAAGTGCGAAAAGCCATTTTCTATATACCATTGTCCTTCGTCCTCGTCATAACCTGATCACAAGTCCACCTTTGAAAAATAGCATGCTCATTGCAATTCGTCCAACAACTCTTCTATTATTGGGATTGGAAATTTGTCGGGTATTGAAGCCTTATTTAGGGCCCTACAGGCAATGCAAAACCTTCATCTTCGTCTTTCTTTTTCACCAATATAACAAGGCTTGAAAATGAACTATTACTTGGTCTGATTATCCCGGTTTTTAACATTTCTTGCACTTATTTTTCTATCTCTGCCTTCATCACATAGGGGTACCTATATGACCTCACATTCACAGCTTCAATTCCCTCTTTCAAAGGAATTTTGTGATCCACCCCTTGGTTGGGAGGTAGCTCCCTACTTTCTCCCGAAACTCCTTAACATTCCTTTAACACTTATTCCAGTTGCCTTCTCTGTTACAATGTCAATCGCGCCTCATCCTTCTTTTTGTCTTTTATACTCACAATTTATGCTCCCCAAAATATAGAAATAGCTGCTATCTCTCTCTCTTTCTAGGCTTCAAGAGTCACTAAATTTTTTCTCAACGAAGGATCACCTTATATTTGTACCGCCTACCATTGATATTAGAATGTCATGGTTAATGTTCTCCAATTAACCTTCACATCTTCCAATGCGGCCAACCATGTAACCCCTAAAATTATGTCCACTCGTCCTAATTCAAAAAGATAAAACTTTTCTTTAATAGAACACTTCTCTACACTCACTATCACTTCTTTACAACAGCCACTAGTGCCTCTTCGAAACACATCTCCCAATTTGAAACTATAAGCAGGTATGTTCTCCATGACTAACCCCAATTCTCTTACCAAATCTTTTGAGATAAAATTGTGGTTGACTCCACTATCTAACAGAATTAACACCTTCCTCCCTCTAACCTCACCTTGAAATCTCATGGTGTGTGGTTGGGTTAGACTCCCTGCAAACAGTTCAGATAAACTCATGTGTTGGTCCTCCTTTGTGAACCAACCTCCACTCTCTCAATCCTCCACTTCCTCCTTAGGTTCTCCTTGGATATTAGATCCTTCTTCGGATTCTTCATTTTATTCTTCACATATCACAACCCTTAAATTCTTGTCCGGACATTTATGTTCGTAACTATAAGGTCCTCCGCAATGAAAACAACAGCCTTCCTCTCTCTTTTTTTCACAACAGCCTTCCTCTCTCTTTTTTTCACATATTCAGGATACGGTAGGGTTCTGGACCCTCTACTTTTCATTCTATCTCCCCCAAACGCAATGGATATCCCGTCTCTACAAGCGTTGAAAGGCTCCTTTCTCACATTACTAGCAGTGTTGGACAAACCTGATCTACTAACTCTTTTATAGTTTTCCAGCCTTGCATCACTCCGAGCCTCTTGCATATCGAAATTGAGACGGTTAATAGTTTTGCACACCTCTTCTATTAAGGTTAGTTGTCTCCTCCAAGTCTAAAGCAGTCTCTATAACTCTTTTTAGTTCTTTAGGATCATGTGGCCATATTTGGTGTTTAATCTTGTGTTGTAATCCTGCAAGAAAGCATGTCATCATTTGTTATTCTGTGATGGCTGGGGCTTAAGGGACCAACAGGTAAAACTCTTGGATGTAGTCTTCCATGCTCCCTTGTTATTTAATCTTGGCCAATCGCTCAAAAATCGAGCTTCTTTCTCGTTCTCCAAATCTTCGAATCAGTGTTTCTACCAACTCCTCTCAAGATCGATTCTTGGTTATTTGTCTCCAAAACTGAAACCAATAGCTGGCACTTCCCTCAATACTTATGAATGCCAATTTCAATTTGTCTTTGGCAGCCACATTTTGAACCTCAAAAATTTTCTCCGCCCTTGAAATCCATCCTTGTGGGTCCATACCCTCAAAAATAGGCAATTCAACCCTCGTAGTACATGTCTTAGCTCCTTCTTCTTCATCCTCTTCAAAATTAATCCTTGTTTCAATACTTCTTTTTTAGATATTTTAACATTTCTTTGATCTCTTTCAAGTCCAATAAGCTTTCTTTAACCATCCCCATATCAGTTTTCAATTTCACAATCACTTTACCATGTTCGTTGGTCCATTTTTTCAATGCACTCAATTGACCTTCCATCAAGCAGCTCCCAAACTCACCTCTGTTCAAGATATCCAGCAGGTCAAACCAAACTTGATACAACACCACACACAAACACAACAAAAAACAAACACAAAACAGTGGGTATAGTGAATATACAACGTTTATTGATTGTTTTATCAAAGAAAAACCACATAATACAATACAAAGGAAACCTCAACTCCTTTCACACAAGGTTACACCATCAAAACTCACAACTCAAACACCATTCCCCAACTCCCTAGGTTGGTCTCATTAAATAGACCGACCTCCTCAAACCCTTCTTGGACTAATTCTCTAACACAGTTTCATTCCAACACCAATATCAACAAATCATATAGACTACACGTAGATCCATACACTAAGATATTCATTAGACGTCTCTCAGAAGACTTGTATTAAGTTGGCTACTACTAGAGATTAACAGCTAATCCAATACCAAGAACTTAGATTACCAGCAAATCTAAGAGAAAGAATCAAGGTAAGTTCAAACATCCAATACCGAGTTTCTACCAACGGTCCCGGTAACTCCCACATCATATTCTCATCACCTACATGACTTAGACTATCAGTGAAGCTTAAGGATCTCTATTAAAACATAGATGTCAATACTTAATATACAATCAAGCCACAACTCATACATTATCCCAAATGTATGATCTCAATTTTATACTCATTTCATTATGACATCAGTACAATTGATTCAAAAATTTCACATTCTACTACATTCAAAAACATTTTCAACATCAAAACAAATAACCAAACAACCTAATAGCCTTTTCAACATGTTCACCCAACAAATAATCAAATAATTTCATCAAATAACATTTCTGTTAAAGAAATTGAAACTTGAGACCACGCATCCTTCACATCTAGATCTTCTAATCTTTAGATATTATAGAAAGAATAAAATTAATTTCTCTTACCACATAAGTTTAATATCAAGATATTTTCAAAATCAAGTAAGAATATAATTTCAAAATCTAGAATTTAAGAGTAACTTATTAAAACATAACAAAAATTTAATATATAATAAAATAAGTTGAGAGAATCACTTTTTTTCTCAATTGACCCTTCAATATCAAAACCTTAAAAATAACAATAAAAAACTCTTTAGAGTAAAAGAAAAATTATTATGTTGGAAAATCTGATTGAATATCCTGAGTCCTCAATCTTATTGTCTGGTGTGGTCAGATTCTAGAAAAGATAAAGTATAGAAAAAATATGTGTGATAAAAGTTTGGGAATGAGAGAAAGAAGTTTCAATGTTCAGTCCGGAGTTTGATAATCAGAGGTACACGTGTTTTTTTTTTTTTTTTTTTTTTTAAAGACTTACGGGGTTACATAAGATGTTCTTAGACATAAGCAATGAATATATTAGTTAATAACTAAGTTTTTTTTTCTAAAATGATCTTACAATTTTCTATATTTCAATCTTTGCAATTGTCGCACATTTAATCGGACAATTATTACATTCTTCTATAGCGGAAGTAACAAGATATGTTCTTCATGAATACTTAAAATTATAAGGGGTTACTTTTCTACCTAATCGGTAGTTTGTAATGAATACTTAACCAAAAATGGAAGAATTTAGATTCATATGAGTATTTGTTTCAAGTAATATGAAAATAAAATTGTAATTACTGAATTGGAAGAATTAGTCAAGTTAAAACCTTATCAAAAAACCTAAATTGCCACATAAAGTGATTGGAGGGAGTAAGAAAAGTATCATTATTATATTTTGTCATATAATTGAAGGATTTAATAAATATCACATACTCTAATTAGGTATTACTGATTACAACCTCCAGAATCAACTACAGGGAAAATTGACTGCAGGTAAAATTAACTACTTTTACATTGATTAATAATAGTAGCTAAATTTATTTAATATTCATGCTTTTATACAATAAAAGGAAGTACTTTTCCAAAGTTACTCTCAAATTATATTCATTATATTTTAGTCACAACTGAAACAAATGAGTCATGATATCAGTAACCGCAGTGTAAGGACCCTGGAGGATGAATTCAGATCTATACAATTAGCATAGAAAAGATGCATAGCACAGTAACAAATTAGTTTCTAGAAACACAGATATGATATAAAGATCTAGCCTTCAAATAAACATCACCCTTAACCGGGTAAAAAATATGAATGTTAATATCACGGTCATTCCCTACAACAATAATTATACAAGTGGCTCTCAAAATTTTCCCCTTAAAATCAAGAATAGGGTAAGATGATCAAAAGTCACTCGACTAATATAAGTCAAGGCCAAGATGCAGGCCATGCTTAAAGAATAACATGGTTAATTATTATAGCAACCCTTGACAAAAAGGTATTTGGAAGCAAGCTTCTGCTAAGGAACTTCCAAGCTGTATCTATGTCTTCACATTGAATTCCCTCATCTGTTTATCAAATGAAACAGATAAGATTAGACATGAACCAGGAAGATAAGATAATGAAAGTATAGGCATTTGCTTAGATGAGAACAAACATGTGGTATAGCACATTACATAAATTTTGGATTTGTTTCGTAAATCAAAAATGAAAATCTTACATGGAGTGAGAAAAATTACATGGGAGGTTGCACTAGTATGATTAATACACATGCATAACAGCAGAAAAAGAAAAGGATTACTGCTAAAGCATTTTTTGATTAGGTGGAATTAGCTACATGAACTAAAAAGGCCTTTGTGTTCCGATTAATACCAAATGCCTCACGTAGGCCCTATAGATATAACTTATAAGTCTATCTCAAGTGTTTTTCTAAGCTTTTATTGATCTTCCTCTAATCTATTTAGTGGACTATCACCTATCATACTCAAATACAATATGATGTCCATCTCACCTCATAAGTCTATTTTGTTGGACTAAGTCAAAAGTCCAAATTTTAAAATAATATTGAAAATAACATGTTAGCTCTGGAAGGAGTCACATGAATAAAGTTTAAGAACGCTTTTGAAGATTTTCGCATGACAAAAACCAATACATCGTATAGTTGAAAAGATTTCTAAATTGATTTTCGAAAACAACTTGTAAATGATACGAAAGATAGTCGAGGCTTATACAAGTGTAATAATACAAGTGTGATAGACAAAGCAATGAAACACTTCCTTTTATACTAGTTCACCCTCACATTAGATTACTTTTAGTTTTCTTTTACAAACTATAAAGGATTCCACTAATTAAATGATTACAAGCATTCTATGTTATTTTTGGTTTACAATGAGCACAAAAGTAACTCCTTACTATCCCCTTTACCTTCCCCTAAGATAAAGAAAACAAGTACTCTTCACTAAGTCGATTTTGGCTTTCTCGAGTATTTCTATAGTTAGTCACTCCTAGCTACAACAAAAAAGTTGTTTTAGATACAAGGATAACTCTAAAAATAGAAGATCGCTAAAAAGGGAGGATAATAAGCACCCCTTGCTAAAAGATATTACAAATTGAAAGTTTTACAAATACGGTACTCTCTCTATATCATCTATAAGACATTCTATAATCCAACACTTAATAACTTGAAGTAATAGCACATGCAACGTACATTGATATTCTACTTAACATTGTTAGTTTGTTTTGAAAGATGGGGTTTCTATATATAGGCATTTGTGACTCGTGTGCAAATCTTTTGTTGTATGTCAGAGTTGTAGTAGGGGTTGGTAGCCTTTTAGCTAACATAGATTTGTGTTGCACTCTTTCGAAGTACCTTTCGCACTAAGCATCCCTTGTACTGACAAAACCAAACTTAGCATAGAACTACAATAGGTTGTTGGTCTGGTGTGTCAGAGACTTTGTTGAGACGTGAGTCAATGTGTTGATGACTTCTTAAGACAATGTCACAAATTTAAACTGGATTTGTGTCTTGTGAGCTTCGTCTTGATGCGTCTTTTGTTAGATGTCTTTCTGACGAACGTCCTCTAGAAGTCATATGAGGAAAGACGGTTTAATGAATTACCAAAGGCTTGCCTTCTTTTCACTTGATGGTCTTGTAGATCACTCCAACGAGTGCGCTTAAAATAAACATATTAATTCATCAACACGGTCATTTAAATGGGAAAATATATCTAGCATAATCCACAAATATGTATCCATAGAGCACCCAGCACATCAATATCAGATTGAACAAATAAAATGGATAGAAGACAATGTATTCTTTCAACCTATACCATTGTGCTTTTTATTGATGTGTGTGTTTCTATCTATCTATCTATCTATCTATCTATCTATCTATCTATCTATCTATCTATCTATCTATCTATCTATCTATAGATAGATAGATAGATAGATAGATAGATAGATAGATATATGTATGTATATATAGATATATATATATGTGTATATATAGATTTATATATATGCATGTATGTATATAGATATAGATACAAAAAGAGGCAAGATACTTGTCTAAAACCCTAATCCTAAAGCTGAGTATACACAAAGGAAATATTAAATAATACTACATTTCAACACTCCCCTCATGCTAGAGAATATAGATCATATGTCTACAAGTTGGTCATTAGAGCTAACAAACTTAGTAATAAGATCCTTGGAAACAAGCTTCTCTCTAATAAAATGCCAATTAATCTATATATGTTTAATTCTTTCATGAAACAGTGGATTGGAGGCAACAAAACACTAAATGACTAATAAGATAACAATATCATCACCATAGACCATAAGATAAACACATTTTCCTGGAGAAATATTGAATGATCTGCCTCACTCTGTTTCAATCCAAAAATCTACAGAATATGACTGAACTTACCAAACCTAGCTCAATGTGATTGCTCCAAGTCAAAGAGACCGATGTAATTTACAAACTATATCAGACTCCCCCTTAACAACAAATCCAAGAGGTTATTTCATGTAGATCTCCTCCTCCAGTGCCATGACAAAAGACACTCTTAATGTCAAGTTGGAGAAGAGGCTAGTGGTACATGGCAACCTCAGCAAGGAAAGGACAAACAATGTTACTGACCAAAACAATGTTAGTCTTGGCCACCGGAGAAAAAGTATCACAAGCATCAAGACCATAAATCTGAGTGTATCCCTTAGTTACTAAACGAGCTTTGAGACGATCTACTTCACCAGTAGAGCCAACCTTAATAGTATAGACCCATCTATAACCTACAGGCTTCTTACCAGGAGGAATTGGGACAAGCTTCCAAATACCACTATGTTCAAGTGCATGCATTTCATCAATCATAGATTGTCACTATGTAGGGTGACCAAGTGCCTCATGAACATTGTTAGGAACAGTAATGGTGGACAAGGAGAAAACAAAAGGGGAATATGAAGGAGACAAACAATGACAACTTAAGAAATGGATATGCATTATGAGTAGATCAAATATCTTTTCTAAGAGCAATGGACCAAGCATGATTAGAGTCAAGAGAAGGTGATCGATGAAGATGAAGGATCCACGGTATGGGAATCTAGTGGTTAAGGATCTGATTCCCGGGTATCTTCAAGCCAGAATGAAGGAGTTTAGTTCCCGATGGTGGTATATGAGAAGAGGTGGTGGAACAATGTCATCTACACTTCGAGCTTGAGTTTGAGAGGAAGGAACAATAAATGGATAACAAGATGGTACAAGAAGGAGTTATTGAACAAGCGAAGAATGTTCCACAAATGGCAACAAAAAAGGTGTGTCCTCAAAGAAGGAAACATAGACATATAATACCTTCTATTTGAGAGAGAATAACATTTACACCTTTTCTGAAGATGAGAATATCCCAAGAAGACACACTTAATAGCCTTTGTAGAAAGCTTGCCAAGATATGGAGAGACATTATTAACAAAATAAGTACAGTCAAACACATGTGGAGAGATTGATAGAGGGTCATTATAAAGGGGGAACTTTACTTTTAAGAGAGGAAAAAGACATCCTATTGATTAGGAAAATAAGAACTACATTTCCCCCATGCTGAACAAAAACATTAGCATTTAGCATTAGAGAACATTCAATTTCAATAAAATGTTTAATTTTCGTCTCTACTATACCATTTTGTTGTGGAGTCCGAGGACATGTTGACTGATGTAAAATTCCTTGGAAAGACAAGGATGAAGAGAAATGTAGCAAAAAGAATACTCCTCACATCCTCTTTGATTCTTCTCTTGCCAACAACTTCAAATTGTACAAAGTATAATATTGGTCATCCACGTCATTGTATTGCAAAAAATATTCTGAATACCTTAATCTTGTTTGTCCTTCATAAAATAACTTGTGAAAATAACTCTTCCATCTCATGTGAATATAACAGTCAGAAGCTAACACTTTACCTTCTTTGCTCCAAATGCATTACACACTATTTGAGTCTGGTGTTTTTCTTTTTCTTCCCAAAGGCAAGCCTATATACACCCACGTTTTTGGTGCTTAAGATTGGTATAATCATTCAAAAGTTTCACATAATTAAGGCAAGCCTATATGCATGAGACTTTTTTTCCATTAGGTCCAAAGCCTCTTGATTCGCCAAGTGCATCATCAGCTACCTTCTGAATCCATCACTTTTTTCTAATTCCACAAACCATTAGCACTCCCTTATGCGTACCAAATCTCTTCAGAAATATTCATCTAAAATCATTTACTTTCCATCCTTCAATTGGCACTAAATCCTTAGGCTTCTGTTGTGGCAATCACTCATTACCCTCGTCCCAACAAGTACATCAAGAATCCCTTGCTCATTTATCACCGCACTTAAGCACTAAAGCAGCAGAACTTTCTTCCCCACTGTAGTATAGCCACATAGCAACATAAGTGTTACCACACTTCTTAAAGTCATGGTTTGCTTGATCCTCCTTAGGCAACCCCCAAACCAGAAATCCCCACACATTAAAAAGATAAGGAAATTAAAAACAAAACCTGGAATGTAAATAACTTAATTTTCGATTACACAACGGAATGACCAAAATAGGTCCACAAGCAGAATATCTCAGAAATATTTAGAATATGAGAAATCTAACTTCATTGACTAGCCCGACATTGAATAATCGGTGTAAGAAAAGAGTGTCATCATAAAAAGCCAAACTTAATGCATTTCCTTTCCCCCATAACTAACTTATGTTTCCTCTGCACTTCTATGTCCCAAACAAAGATCATTATTTCTATCAAATAGCACTTAGCAGTCAGCAATCGAAAATGGTATATGCTATACGCCTTAGCTATAAAACTTAAATTCATGTACACTTAATGCAGCAGACTTAATATAGATCACTTGCCTTAGCTATAAGAGTTAAATTTATACACACTGTTAATATAAAACTTTTTTTACAAAAGCATAGTGACAATGACTTTTTTATCTTAATAAAATGGATTTTCCAATTTAATAAAATTTGGTAACCAGTCCAAAAGTCCTTTTTTTTTTTTTTTTTTTTTTTTTTTTTTTTTTTAACTTTTTTTTTTGT
>Ga0099824_1010915_pt1 | contig 10476 bp, 8 predicted proteins | sample SiratrowhiteBW_FD_76837 | JGI IMG/M metagenome (GOLD analysis project Ga0099824, IMG submission 76837) | Root nodule microbial communities of legume samples collected from California, USA - Siratro white BW | ecosystem: Host-associated > Plants > Roots > Nodule | place: USA: California... | reverse complement strand
TTTTTTTTTTTTTTTTTTTTTTTTTTTTTTTTTTTTTTTTTTTTTTTTTTTGCATTTGTGTGTTTATTTTCATTTGTTGATATTTTTTTTTCTTTCGGATTACTTAAGAAAATTGTAGGTGCATTCTTTTAAAATGTTATTACATGTAAAACAATGTTATTACATGTTTTACATGTGCATTATGATTGTAATTTAAGTATTTTAAAATAATAGAAAAAATCACTCTAAAATGGAGTGCAGTTAATTAATATTGGAGGTAGAATTCATTGATTCAAATCAGTTTAGATTTTTTTTAAGAATTTTTTATCTATGTCTCCTTTGCACTTAACTTTTTTTTTTATTTTGCAATAATTCTAACATTTTAATTAAGTGCTTTAGAAAGACTTGTCTCGATATCTTATTTGACAAAATAGTTTTAAGAAACCACTAATTCATCCACTTGATTTTTTTATTTATCGTTCAAGCTAAGGAAGTTGACTATCTTAAAACTGAAAATACTAAAAAATATTCTCCGTTTATTTTTATTGGTGTAGATAAGATTACATATACCATTTGTCACAGTTAATTACCATTTATGTTATCACTCATTCACTCAATCTCTATTATTCAAATATATTTCATATACCCAATGTCTAATTGGACATATGACTAGTAATATATTGCACTCAGAACCACATATACAAGCGTACATTCTACCTTTAAATAGGAGAATTGATCATTTAAAAAGGATTACTTAGTTTTGATCTCTAATTTTCTTTATTGATCTTATAGTAAGTAGCACAAGAACATGGAATTTGAGTGTCATTAACTTGATGAAAAGATAAAAATGGTCTGGAATATTTGCAATTCAAAAAATATCCCTTTGAGAAAACTTATCTCAAAGATCCTTTCAAATATCTCAGGACTTGTAGATTCATGATTCATAACATGGATTTCAGATGGATTCAGAAATTGAATGTTGTGACCTTGAAATTAGCATTACATTGCACCTTTACCGTGGTTCAAATAACGGATCCGTAGTTAATGGTTGGATTGAACTTTCATAAACGAATCTGATCTTGATCTTGCTCTTGCAATGCCAATTTCATTGAGATGCCCAACTATGATAATTATTGACATTCAATGGTGTGGTAAAACTACAATTTGCCATTAAAGATGAGACTAGGTAAAGTTACCAATAAAATAGAATTGTATATTCACTATCAAATCAATGAATTAGTACAAAAGCGAACAAAAATAAACATCACACAAGGAGACTTTGTCTATTCTTGTTACCTCAGTTTTAGTTATTCGATTAGAGGTTTCACATAAAACTTATAAATAGGTTCAGTTATTTGTAAACATTGAATTTTTTAGATTAGAAAAACAAAAATTTTATTTTTATCTTCGTTGTCTTTTTTTCCTCTTCTTATAATGCATTTATGTGCATCAATAGTTTCTTCTTCTTTCTTCACGAGCTTTGCATATGTGAATGTGTGCTTGAACCTTCATTCACCACCATCTTCTTCTCACATAGTTCTTCACCCTTTCATTGGTCATCACATTCCTTTTTTTTTCACTCGATTCTTGAACATAACCCTTCTTTTTCTTTGGCATCTTTCTATTTGATGGTGAACTACCCTTTATAAAGAAGATCACATACCACAAACACACATGTATAAAGAATTGTAGCGAATCTTCCAAACACAAGCAAGAGCAACAAAGTAAGATCACATACTCACTAGTCCTCTTGTTGAAACAAACAAAGGTTTTCTACAACTTACTTTGCTGCTCTTGCTTGTGTTTGGAAGATCCGCTACAATTCTTTATACATGTGTTTTGTGGTATGTGATCTCCTTTGTAAAGGGTAGTTCACCATCAAATAGAAAGATGTCAATGAAGAAGAAGGGTTATGTTAAATAATCAAGTGAAAAAAAAGAATGTGATGACCAATGAAAGGGTGAAGAACTATATGAGAAGAAGATGGTGGTGAATGAAGGTTCAAGCACACATTCACATATGCAAAGCTGATGAAGAAAGAAGAAGAAATTGTTGATGTACAAAAATGAATTGCGAAAAGAGAAAAAGAAGACAACAAAGATAAAAATAAAATAACTAATCTGAAAAATTCAATCTTTACAAATACCAGGACCTATTTATAAGTTTAATGTGAAATCTCTAATCAAAAAACTGGTGCAAAACCAGTTCTCTCAACAATATTCATAAATTAGAAAGAAAAAAAGAACTAGCAAACTAAAACAACTAAAATCCAAAAAGTTCTAGGAATGACCCTACCACTATGGAGGCAACTGAAAATACTTGTTCATCACTTACGGAAACTTGTAAGCTCAATAATTGTGTTGGATATTTTGCAATAAAAAATCAAATTTAGAAGCGGAAGACATTATTTTGCTGCTGCATAAACGATAAAATCTTCCAAGATTCCACATGTTAAAATCAGGCTAACTCGTGTAATCCAAATTCTCCTACAAACTCTTACAAATTTTTAAAAAAGGTTCAACAACGTAGATTTCACTACAAAAAAAATAAAATTACCGACGAAACAAATTCATCGGAAACACTAAAAATTCATCGATAAATTGATTGTTTTACCGACGGATTTCTGAATCCGTCAGTAATTACCGACAGATTTAGGATAAATCTGTCAGTAAATCTGTCGATAATGATATTTTATCGACGGTTAAAGTTTCGTTAATAAAATTCTGTTGATAATTTAATTTTTTCTTACAATGTTTTACTCAGCTGATGTAGGGTAAGACTTTTAATTTCTTTCTAAAATACCACATCTTTGGATAATCTTTGGGTAAGACTTTTAATTTCTTTCTAAAATACCACATCATCTTTGTTCATGACAATATATGAAAGACTCTAAGACGATTTGTCAGCGTTTAATCCTCCTTGCTTCCTTTGCTAACCAAAATGCTAATCACAACATAGGTTTTATGTATATGCATTATTCATATATATGTTTCATGCTCTTGCATAAAAGAGACTATAGTGTGTTAAATAATATAAAATCATTCGTGTACAACCCAAAAACTTCAAATTTTGAAAGTTGGTTCTGTGATGACACCTTTAAAAGTTCAATCTGGACTTCTGTAGCATGGCCTGCTGAACTTGTTAGTCTGAATTTTAGAACCACATCACTATACTTGTGGAAAAGCTACTTTCTTTTTGTAGCATTTGCTATTGGGCCGGGTGTGGTTTCTGTTGCTTCCATTCACGTGTAAAAATGATTCAATTTTAATGTTTTTAAGATGAACTTTTTTTGTAAAATTTTTTATAAGAGAAAACAAAAAAAAAATTGAAATTATTTTTTTACAAGTTTTAATTACCAAGAAGATAAATTTATTTTTTCAAGAAAAGTTTAAGGAGAAACTAGGAGTTTGCTAATTCAACGGTTTGAATAGTATGCTAAGGTCAACCAAACTGAGAATTTGTATTTGCATAATTCATAAGTTTTTTTTTTTTTTTTTTTTTTTGCTATAGAGATAAGGCTGATGAATGAGTACATTGAGGATTTTGAGAGATGCCTTTCTTCTCTAACAGGTTAGTTACCTAGCTGCTAGCAGACAACTTTGTTATTTTCCCTATTTAGGGTCCAAGATGGGAGAGTGATGAAGACACCACGTCACCTTTTCATCTAAGTTTTCTGATGTTTCATTTTATTCAATACATGTGCTTGCTTAAGCTTCGTCCACATTGTGGCCTAAAGTAGGTATAGAGAATAAGCACAAAAAAAATTGCCCTCTAATTGAAGTTATGCATTGAATTTGTTTCATTGATTGGACCTTGTATGGGCATGCATGCACAGAGGTGTTTGATATGCAGAAGAACAAAAGAGATTAATAGTTATATATATTGTTTAGCAGCAAGTTTGACAGGAAAATTATATAGCTGGACATTGGTATGCATTAAAAGCAAGTTTCCTAGAGAAGCATAAAGTGGACAGAAAACCAAACTTCTCATAGGCTGCCCCCTTGACTGGGTATGTTTATTGGTCCCCTAGGGCTTAAATAAAGGGCAATGTACCCTCTTTGTCCAGGTGGTCTATCCCATCTACCTGCTTTTCAAGGTAATGATAACAATAATTAGTTGGCATTGTAGTAGTAATAGTGGCAGCACCAGCTGGAGTTACCAAAAATATAGCAGCTACACAAGTTACTTTCACTCATGGACCTCAAGGTTTTTCTCATTGAATTGCTTAAAATATAGGAAAATCCTAGTAATATATGTAGCTGTCCTTTAGGGAACTTCATTTCTTCAATAAGCTTTCATTGTATAACTCTAAGGCCAAACTTTGAAAGTGACTGGAATTATTGGAACTTGGAATTTGGAGGTCACTTTTCTTTTATGCTCAAGAGGGCATGCTGCCTAAACTGGGAATGTTTCTACCTCCATATAACACTTGTTTCTGTATTAAAATAATTTTATATTTGTTTTTATCTTTCAAACCAGCCACTAAATTATAATTCAACTTGGAATGTATTAAAAAATTTACTTGCTTAAAGATGGTTTATTCACTTTAAAAAATGCTTCTTCTTCATAATGGGTTAAACACGTACTTAATTAATAACTTCAATCTCAAAACAATGAAGTGAGATTGGTGACATGACAGCCATTTGTTACTAAAATCTAAAAAATTTAACACATTAGTTCAGCATCTAGTCAAAAGTTACCTGAGTTGTTTTATACATACATGTTTGGAGTGTTTAACACAAATTCAAATACAGCATTAATTACGTTTTTTACTTCATAAAAGCCTTATTACTATAAAACATACAATAGACAAACGCTATGTACGTTTGTACTTAAAATAATTGTTTATAAAAATAAAGAAAAAAAAGTAGAAGATTTTCTTTAGAAGCAATTCCAAGTTGTTTCGTCGGGTTACATATAAAAATAATACTTTTTATGTTTTTTATGCTTCTGTTTTTTTAATAAATTTATGTAAATATGTAAAAATTACTAATAAGTAATTATTTTTATAAATACTCGAAAGACCTACTATTTGTTTTACACCTCACAATATTTTTTCAACTTGTTTTCTTATCATGTAAAACCAAACTAAATAAATATAAACTTTAAATATAATTTTATCTATGTAATTACACTATTTTTATTTTCCATCCCCACAACTTGTTTTCGTTTTTGTAATTTTCAACTATTTTGCTTTTAGTCCATGTGATTAGTTTCCGTTGCAAAATTCTTAATGGAAAGATATTTATAATTATGGGACTAAAAATAAAGATCAATAGAATCAGATCTAAACTAAAATAGAAAAAATAAAAAGGAAACTTTATTCCAAGAAGATATATCGTAAAATATATTTACAATAATGATAAAGATACTTTAACTTAAAATGACTTATCCTCAGTTTTAACCTTTGGTCTTATCTTTGATTAACAATTCCAATTATGTAAGTAGTGTTCATTTTAATTATTTTATGTAAACAATAAGATTTCACGTGTAATATGTCCAACCTGAATAGTGCAATCCTCTCTCTCTATTACAATTAATAAATATTGTATATCTTAATACTCAGACCAGTGAGATATATATTATAATTAATACTTGTTCTATAGTATTCACTTAATAACTAGTCAAAGATGCTTTTGTGATCATGTTAAATTAAAAATTAATTAATAATTGAATGAGTAAAAATATTATTACTTTTTTGTGTCAATTATTTAAATTTGAATTAAAAAATATATTTTATTTTTTAAATTAAATTGTATATAGAAAATTTTGTTATAATATGCATAAACATTTATTTAAACAAGGACCATTCAAGAATCATCACATTATTATTTTTTTTATCTTTAGCACACATTAATATTTAAACATAATTTACTTCATCCAAAATTGTTATTATAATTATAATTATAATTTATGACATAAATTATGCATGTAAACAATCCACTTACACTATATACAAATCTTTGAAGGTTATTCTTACACATATGAAAGAATAAAAAATACATTAATATTTTTATTTCTATTGCATTCATTCCAAAAAATAAATAGACATACAAACGACATCCAGACTTTTAACACTTAAACTATAATTAAAAAGTGATGAGATCAACACTTTAGGATTAAATATTGTACAATTATTTTAGAGAAACTAATGTTTTAAAGAATTAAATTTTAGATTTTTAAAAATTAATTGAAATAAAATAAATATTACAAATGTAATCTAATTTTCATAAGTACATCCATGTATACATAATTGTAATATTATTATAATTAAATATTAAAATAATTATAACATAATTAAATCTAATTAAATGGATATATTTTATAAAAGAAAGTAAGATTTAAAAAATAACTTTCATTTAAAATATAGACCAAGGAAGATTTTCATACTCTTCTAATATTGTAATAATTATTAAACTAATGAAGAATTGAGAGAATTAAAAAATTTAATTATACATGTTAACTATGTTATTTATTTAGGGTTTAGGTCTTTAGAGTCTAAGAGTATAGACATGATCTACATTCAAGAAACGAAGTTAGAAAAATAGCATGAAGCATATGCTTTGATTTATGGGAGTGATAACAAAATAGATTATTGTGGAGACTGTAAATCAGGAGGAATTTTAAGTATGTGACATAAAAACAGTTTTACATGTGACAAGTAAATCATAAGAGAGAGATTTGTAGCAGTTTTGGGAAGGTGGTACATAAAGACTGATACCAATAATAGAGTGTCAACTGCAATCCTGAGTGTGTATTCATCGTGTGGCATTAATAATAAAATATCAATATGGGTTAAAATAATAAAGTTAAAGGAAAAGAAACTATGTAAACAATTGTGCATTTTAGGAGATTTTAATGTAATTAAGAAGTCAAGCGAAAGGAAAGAGATAAACTTGGAGGAGAGAAGAAGTGGAAAGGTTTAACGAGTTCATAGCTAAGATTGAGGTTGTTGATTTACCACTCTGAAAAAATATACACGGTACAGATTTAATGACACTGAGCAAGATAGGTAGAATTATGATAACAATGGAATGGTTGGAACAATTGGCAAATTGTAAGTAATACGTGATGACTAGATAAATATCGAATCATTGCATTCTAGTATTAAAATTATCAAATATAGATTGGAGTTCGAAACCATTTAGATTATTCAATATTTGGTGTTCAACACCTAGTTTTAAAAAAAGTTGAAAAATTGGTAGAACTCATACTAAGACGAGAAATAGTAAGTAGAATTGAAAAATTTGAAAGCAAATCTAAGAGTATGGAATAGAGACAACTTTGACAATGTCAATACTTAAAAAAAAAAAAAACTTATTGTGAAGCAAATTGAGGAGTTTGATAAAATGGATTATGATAGTAACCTAGATAGGGGCAATAGGATTGAGTATACGAGGCTACTAAGTGAATTTAGAATGATGGTAAATAAAGAGATCTCATTGTTGAGTTAGAAGGATAGGTGTAAGTGGCTAGAAGAAGGGTATAATAATTCTAAATACTTTCATTCTAGGATTAGGTGGAGGAGAATTAAAAGTGAGATAAAAGGAATAGAAGTACAAAGAAAAAGAAATGGTGAGGATCCAAATATATAAAAAAAAGTGGTATAGGAATATTTTAGTAATAGGTTTTGTGCTACAAGGACTAATATTATTGAGTTAAACAATATTGAATTCTTGGAATTATATTATAAGAGGACAATAAGAAGTTAATGTGTCATAAATGAGGTGGAAATTGAGAAGGCAATGAAGCAATGTAGAGGTACAAAGAGTCCAAGCCAGACCATTTTAATTTTTAATTTAAAAAGAATAAATGTGACACGATCAAGTATGATATAACCAAAACTGTGAACTACTTTCAAGATTTTGGAAAATTTTTGATGAAGTGCAATTAATCATTTATATCGTTAGTTCCAAAAAAGAAAAAGAAAACTCCCTGAGGGGGTGCAATGCATCATTTATATCTTTAGTCCCAACCAAAACATAAAACTCAATTGGATTGGATGAATTGAGGCCTATTTTCTTAGTTGAGTGTTTGTATAAGATTATTTCTAAGATATTAGCTAACAGGTTGACAATAGTACTCTCTATAATTATTGATAGTTCACAATTAGTTTTTCTTTAGAGAAGAGAGAGGTATGCTATGCAGTATCCTGATAGCTAATGAAGTTGTGCAAGAAAATAGGAGAAGTAAGAAGAGTGTGTTTATAGTCAAAGTAGATTACGAAAAAGTCTACAACTCAGTAAATTGACAATTTAAGCACTATATGATGGATAGGCTATAATTTAGTAGTAAATGGATTGGGTAGATAAAGACCGTATGGAATCATCTACATTATCTGTATTGGTTAATGAGAGTTCTACTAAGAAAATAAAGTCAATTAGAAGACTTAGACAATGTGACACAATGAACTCATTCATATTTCTAATTGTAGCATAGGGATTAGGAAGGTTAGTAAGGCAAGCTACTAAAAATCACTTATTTCATGGAGTAAGGGTAGGGAAGAATATAGTGACGACAAATGTTACTCATTTTCTATATGAGGCAAAGGTAAACAATATCACGGTTATAAAAAGTATGTTTAGGTGTTTTGAGTTGGTAGTAGGATTAAGGCTTAACTTCCATAAAAGCAAAATAGGAAGGGTAGCTATAGACAATGACATACTGCAAAATTATGATGCAGTCCTAAATTGTAGTCACATGTCAATTTCTTCTAAGTACTTGGGAATGCTAATAGGGGGAAATCCAATAAAAAACAGTTTTGGGTAGACATGGTGGAGAAAATAAAAAAAAAGTTAAGTAGTTGGAAGGGTAAGACATTGTCATTTGTATGGAGGGTTTCCCTTTTTAAGAGTTTTAACAATGTTATCACCCTTTTATTTTATCTTTTTCTAAGGTTTCTAAAAGTACATGCAACACAATCACAAAAATACAAAAAAACTTTTTATGGGGATGAATATCAGAATTTAGGAAGTTAGCTTACATTAAATGGGAAAGTTTGTGCAAATCCAAATATGAGGGAGGAATTGGTTTAAGAGATATTGAAAAATTTAATGCGGCCTCTTTGGCAAAATGGGAAGTGGAGGTTAAGAGTGAAAAATCATGGTCTAAGAAAGAATATTCTAGACTTTAAGTGTGGTTTATGGAGGTCTTCTTTAGGTATACATGTCAAACGAAAGAATATACATGTCACACGAAAGAATATTCTAGACTTTAAGGAATGAATATATAGCGATCTACTAAGGTCCTCTTTCGTGTTTCAATTTTTTTTAACATTGACAAACTTGGATTTTAAACTGGTGTCATTGCTATTGGATGACAGTCTCACATGGCTGCAAGTCTGTCAAAGTTTTTAGAGCTAAGGTCACAGTAATTAGTACATTTCCCAACAAAAAGAAGAAAGTCATTGAGTAATTGAGGATTGTCTCATTTGCTATTAGTTAATCTCTAGTAGTTGTTAGGAATTATGTTCTGTCATTACTAAGATAAGGGGGCTACGAATGAGTAGAAAATGTACTCTTTTTTTTAGTTAGAATATCTGAAGTGAATATTGTGTAACTAATAGTAAGATCTAATCTCTTTTTTATAGTCTATCTATGTATGTTTTAGGTCACATATACACTACGACAACGACAATTAATTGTGTAACTCTAACTAATTACATAACATCACTGGAAAAGCAAAGTCTGTGTATAGATGGATTAATTGAGATGATAGAGATGGTGGAAACTAATGGAGTGACAAAACACAAGAAATGAGAAACAATTGACTACTGTTATGGTTAGAGCAATCATTATCAGAATATTAGTATATAGGTGGACTAACAATGGGATTGGTATTGGAACAAACATCATTTATTGTCTCTACGGGCTAGCAATATATGAATTTTCTTATAAGTTTGGAAATCAAATAGAGAATATGTGGGCAAAACTAGTTTTTTTGTGAGCAAGGTGTGATTTGTATCATGTAACACTGAGCAATGGGGTGTGTAAGTCTTTTTGTAATAGTGAGACTAAGTTATCAAGCAATGATCAAAAATTTGACATAAAAATCAATAAATAGAATATGAATTATTCAAAGAATGGTATAGTGAAGTGTGAAATGAGCAAGCCAAGAAACTATGCAACTCTTGAATAACAGTGGCATTAAGCAGTCTTTGAACAACATTGGTAGTGTCCTCTCAACTCTAGAGTTTTAATGGTCAAGTAAAGTTCAGGGGAAACTGAATATGAATGGATACAATAGTAAAATAGAGACACACAATGAAATTAGAAAAATAGTTGTAAATTGGGACTCTAACATCTAAGAAAACAGATAAAATTATTAAGATTGAAACATAGGTACACAAATTAAAACATTCATGCATACAAGATGCAATAAATTATCTATGTATTATGTATTAATTTTATTTGATAATCTGTAATTATCTCAATACAGATCGTTTTCCATCAAAACTTAGGACTCTGATCCACATAATTATTTTCTAGGATTTGAGAA
>Ga0099824_1010913_pt1 | contig 10478 bp, 3 predicted proteins | sample SiratrowhiteBW_FD_76837 | JGI IMG/M metagenome (GOLD analysis project Ga0099824, IMG submission 76837) | Root nodule microbial communities of legume samples collected from California, USA - Siratro white BW | ecosystem: Host-associated > Plants > Roots > Nodule | place: USA: California... | reverse complement strand
TTAGGTAAGCCATTCGCGACTTCCGTTCCTTCGTTATTCAAAATCTTTCAATTAATCCTTCATAGAAGCATTAGGTAACCAATTTGTGATGTTTATTAGCAATTAGTAGGTGATATTGATGATAAGAGTAGTTGATTTGGGATTTGGGGACTGTCGACGACGAATTTGAGGATTTTTCGATCTACTGGGTTGAGAACCGGATAGAGTCGTCCGGTTCGTATTTTTTTTTTTAAAATGAGAACCGGATGCACCCCCATCCGGTTCACAATTTCAAAATACGAAGGGAAGGATATTTATGTAATTTCATGAAGGACAGTCAGAATAAAAAATATTATATGGGGGTGCAGGAAGAGGGTACGGGGTGAAGGAAGAATTTGTCTAAATTTGGATAACCATGATGAATCTGCATTCATGGAAAAGAGCAAAGAAGCCATGAAAAATTCTGATAGATCTAAAAATAGATAAATTAATACCATCATGAAACAACTAAAATGTAAGTGCATGTTTCCTTAACATTTGACATTGACATTGAACAGATTTCTCTACTTAGCAAAGTAGAAAGTTGAGATTGTAATGCTCTCTGGATAACCATTTTCATGTTTTAAGGCTAAACTCTACACAGGATATCAACAGGACAAATGTTTAAAGTAAAAGTACAGAGGTTTTTGCAGCATGGTCAAGCAGAACAGCATCCTTTCTGCTTCACATCTGATTCATCATCACGAGATCCAACATTTATCGTCTTTCCTTTTGGTAATGCTGCTGGATCATCGCCAATTTCAAGAGCCTTCGTGCTTACAACATGGTAGATCTGTGTGAGCAGTTCTGTGAAGGCATTTTCAACGTTCAAGGACTCGAGGGCAGAGGTTTCCATGAAAAATATTTTTTCCCGTTCCGCAAAAGTTGTAGCATCTTCGGTGGAAACTGCTCGCAGGTGACGCAAGTCTGCTTTGTTCCCAACAAGCATCACCACAATGTTGGCATCCGTGTGATCTCTGAGCTCCTTGATCCATCTCTGCACATTCTCAAATGTAACATGCCGGGTAACATCGTACACTAACAAAGCACCAACAGCTCCTCGATAATATGCACTAGTGATCGCTCGGTACCTGAGTAAAGCAAAATTAAATGAAGATGCCTTACTATAAAATTTGATCGTATATAGCATTTTTAAATCTTTATTCATGTGGAATTCAAAATTAGGTGATGTTCCTTCAAAGATTCTTGCTGGGATTATCAGCAATGTCTAACTGTTCATCATGTTGCTATGACAACAATTACAATAATAACAATATTTCACCTCAATCCAATGTATATGGGGGAAATATCTTCACATTTTAGCAACACAGGAATTCAAACTTTGACAATGAAAAAAAAAATTCCTCAATAAGGACTTTATAAGTTTTTTTGATATAACAAGCTAATTTAAAGCCCAGATTGAATTAGAGTAAATCATATCAATAAAGTGATTTAAAGATAATTAGAACATCTCAATGCTACAAATTGGTAACCTCTGCAAGAAAGACCCAATTCTAGCACAACAAAGACAATAGAGAGTAGAGCAAAAGGAAAGAAGCATTCACCTTTCCTGGCCAGCAGTGTCCCAAATTTGAGCTTTGACAACCTTATCATCCACCCTAATGCTTCTGGTTGCAAACTCAACCCCAATGGTGGACTTTGATTCAAGGCAGAATTCATTCTTGGTGAACCTCGACAGAAGGTTGGATTTTCCCACGCCAGAGTCCCCAATCAGCACAACCTTGAACAGGTAGTCGTAATCCTCATCAGCTCTATACGCCCCCATTATCCACTACACGCACACCCTTTTTTCTCTCCGGAGTTTGCTACAGACAAAATCAAGGGGAAGAAAAAAAGTGATTTTGATATGCCCCTTCTATCCGATATTCAAATGGGTTGCGGCGAATCTATATATATTATCAAAGAAAGATACTTTGTTTTAAAATCCAGAGTCGGAACAAATCTTAGTAACAATAACAAGTTGCAAAGCTGGAAATGTGCGTTTCTTAGTTGGCAACTTGTTTGAAGGGAATGATGACAGTGTAATAACTGTGCCAAACACAACAATTAACTCCTTTTCTTCATCCTAGTTAGTTGCTACACTATCATTCTGATACTAATTTCTGTTTATCTAGACACGTTTTGTTTAAATAGTTTTTTCTTTATTTTAATAACTAATTTGCCGTTCAAATGGAAAAAAGTGTCTTATTATCATCTTCGATTATAAGAGTATGAATATGATTATTTAATTATTTTATATTATATAAGAGTATATATGGTCAAATAATCTCATGATTCAATTTAATTGAAATAGATTAAATTGATATTCTACCAATCTCATCCAAATCTTTTAAGAATTATGTATGCGACGAGTTTTGTAAATTAAATTCAAGATTTAACCTAAGTAGACCAAAATTATTAAACAATAATAATATTGTTATTTTTATTCATTTTATTATATTATTTTATTAATTAAATGTTTATTTTAAAAATATTAAATAATCTAATATTTTTTTAAATATTCTAAAAAATCTAACATTATAAATACAAATTTTAGCCAAAAAAAATATAAAAAAAAATATCACTCAATTAATCTCAGAATTATTTTCCATTAGATTCAACGATAAACTTGTCAAAACTCAATTTCACCTGTATACTCTTTGTTATAGAGAAATATTGTCTCTTGTAAATAGAATTGAGATAGTATTTTCAAGTTTTTTTAATATAAACAAATTAAAGGATAAATTATAGTAAAATAAAGATGATAACAAAGTGAATTAAAATTTTATAAATTAAGTATTGTAAAGATGATATACAAGTGTTTGAAACAAGTTTTTTGCTAAATAAATTTTTAATTAGACAGGTTATAAATCAACTCGTTCATCCTGTTAAACACACTCAAATAACTAAATGGTTTTTAACACTTAATCAAATAACTTAATAGTGTTACAACTAAAAGTAGAACATATTTTCTCATAGATTTATATAAGAGTAGAATCTTACAACTTCTTTTTTAATCATGCTTTGTTCTGATAAATAATCATGGAATATGTTATACTATACTCTTACATAAATCTATGTAAAAAGATATGTTACACTTCAAACTTGTTTTTATTGAAATATGGCTCTTGCAAAAAGTTACTATATAAGAACAATGCCAATATTGTTACAGTTCTTGTCTAAATAGTACATATAAATAGCAAGAATCCTCATCTGTTGAGTTGGATTTTGAGATTAAATCAGGTATAAATTTAAATTCTGAACTAATATTAAATTTTATTGTTTGGATTAAACTCAAATATATTCTAAAATTTGAAAGAAAACATATATATCTAAACTCAAATTCTAAGAGATAAAAAAAAAAAACAAGTATAAAAAGTCCGAAAAGAAATAATTTTGTAGGCTTCGTAAATATGAAATTGTGGAGTTGATATAAGGTTGAGGTCTTAGACTTGGCTAAACTCTAAAACATAGTTTCAATATTTTTTTTTTTTTTTGCTTTATTTGGAAGCGTATAACAAAGCAAAGCTATGGTGTTTCTTCTTAGAAAAAAAAATGTATGTTATTGATGAAGATATTATTTAGAAAACAAAAAAGATGGTATACTGAAAGATGTAACATATTTAAAAGCAATATATAAGAAGTAAGAAAATTCAAAAGGGATGAATAAACATGTCAACATTATCAAAACTGGTATAAAAGGAACAGAAGGGAAATGTGTTCCAAAGGTGTTACTTAAATGTCTGTGATTAGAATATATTAAAATAAGTGAATTTTGATTTTAATTTTTATAACATTTTTACTTATCATTTTTCCAAAATTTAAAATTATTGTTTTTAATCTCTATGGAAATTTTAATTTTAATTTCTACAAAATATTATTTTATTTTCGTCCTTTTGAAATTCAAAATCATTTATTTCATCTCCATTACCAATACATTGGTCTAATTCAAACTTTCTCCCCATTACCAATCTTCCATAAATTATGAATTTATTTAGGATTTTTCACTCTCAAGGATATTCCTTTTATAACTACTGGTGCTAATTTTTATGCAAAGGTATATATGTGTACATTATTGTATACATGAAAAATTAGGTTTTTGGTAAATAGTTGATGGGCTCCAAAATGAATACCTGATGTTAGGACAGTAGTTTGATGGGTTGAGATTTGAGTTTTTTAAGTAAACCAGTATATTATAAAAGAAGCTGGACTTCCTAAAATAGGGAAAACACTCAATTCCATACTAATTTTATCAAGACCTAATATTAGCATAATATAACATTATATCCTTAATTAAGTATAGTGTAGTAATCCATTTACAATGATATTATTATTTTTTTCTAAGAAACACAAAGAAGTGGTGATAAGAAAGGAAACAAAAATCTTATATACTAATGAAATTGATAAGGATGGTGGAATTAGGATTAAATGACTCATTTAATAATATCAAAGACCAATAATGACAGTTAAAAGGACTGTATTATTTTGAAAATTGTTAAAATTGAACCTAAATTTGCTTTTTAGGATATAAGGAATCTAGTCTTTCAACAACAACAACAAAAAAGTATGACAGGAATCAGGATAAAGAGTGATACCAAGTTCCAAGCTAAACCTGCAAAGTGATGATTTAGTCCAAAGAAAGAAGTTTAATCTGATCCTATCGAAAAAATGCAGTTGAAGAAATGAATGGAAAGGAGAAGAAGAATGGAATCAGAGTGAAGTGAAGGAAGCAAGGTGACTGTTTGTTTACCTAACACCCTCGTCCTTGTTGGTGATATAGTTGCTGCAGCAAGTACAACATAAAGTCACTCTTTTCTTTATATTAGGCTCCACCACACACCAATATGCTCATTTCTGTACCATCCAAACCAAACATCACCTCCATGTGACCAAAAAGTCCATCACAAACTCTATCTCTGCCACCCAAAACTCTGAAACACACACATGCTTCTTCTTCTTTCTTTCCTCAACCATGCTTCCTCTCCACCCATCACCTAATCAAACCACAAATACCATTCACATCACACTACTTTGCAAGATCTAGCCATGTATCCACAAGTCATCGTGGTAATCATTGTAATTTTGTGATCATCATTCAGTTCAGTTCATTCCTATACCACACATACATACATAATACATATTGATTTCATGCAGAAAATTTGAGATGGGTGTTGGGGTGACATAGCATAACATAGCATGATAGGAAAAAAGATGGTAAGAAAAGAAAAGGGATGTTAGGGGTGTGACATAGCATAGCATAGCATAATAAGGATGATTAATTGGAGGTGAAGAAAGAGAGAACTTTTGTGCAGAGACATATCGAAATCGGTGTGTCAAATCGAGGCATCAAAACATGAGAGGAAACACTGTTGTGTTGGAAGAACACGTAAACCAATCTGTGACTGTACATGCCTGCCTGTGAAGCTCTGAGCTGTGACCTCTCGTCAACAACCACTCTCCTGTTAATTTGATGAGATGAGATGATATGTGCTTCAACCATTTATATATATATTTATTTATACAGACATCATAGGAAGAAAGTAAGGAACAGTGAGTGAGTTATGAACACATATTTTTGCAGTGGTTGGGTGGAGACAAAATTGAATTTGGCAGTTTGTGTGAAAACGTTGGTAGCATTCCGTTTCGGGTCAGACTTTTCTGATTCGTGTAAACAAGATGCGCTTTTATATGGCATACAGTGAGCTTGCCACCCTTTTTTCTAATCACACTGCTCATTGCCAAATATCTCCAACTATATGCAAACACATATTACCCCTGTCCATCGTAAATAAATACTGTCATTATAAATAAATTTACCTATCATTCACAACAATATCCATGTTCTAAGTTCATAGATATTATTCATAAAATTCTTTCTTTCACTGTAGTGGATTCAATTCTCATGTAGTGTACTGACAGACTTACGTGTTTAATAGTGTTTGTTTCTGATAAATGGTATACATATAATATAGATTTCAATGGTTCTTGGTATTTTAGATTGCATAATATGATTCAATTCATTTTCAACTGTATAAAAATTAGTAAACTTAATTTATTTCAAGAGAATCTTCTAGTTTGAGAGACTAAAGGCTTGAATTAACGGAAATATGTGTTCATATATAGAGATTTATTTCTCGAATGGAACAACTTTGAAAAGAGATGCTGGTGGAAAATAAAAAAGAATTAAGATTTCATTTAACCACGTTTCATGCATTTTTATTTAAATTTTTGTCTGACTTCAGATTACTGTAGTTTTTAATTTTCTAACATGCTTACCTCACATAGAATGGTTTTAAGAATCATACCTCAAGTATATTCATAAAAAAAAATACATTAATTTACTTTTTAATATATTTTTTTGTGAAGTAAGGATATTTTTGAACTGAGAATCAATTATCAATATCTTAATAAGATAGATATTTATTTAATAATTTGATCTTTCTCAACATATATTTTATATGCACGTGATTTCTCATACATATTAAATAACGTCTAACTTTTTTTTTGTCAAGTATTATTTTACTTTCGGTCTTGCATATATCATTTGTAAAACTCCGATAAGTTTTCAAGCATTAAAACTTTAGTTCCTCAAATAATTTTCTATTAAACATATTTTTACTGACATAATAGTTCTCCTGTTGTTATATGCTGAGATAATTTAATTCAACTTTTAATTTATCATTATATCTTATACCAAAATGACCAAAACTGTAATTTGTAATTCAACATATAAACTATCAACATGGTATCATTCATTGTAATGCACATCAATAAATTTGAAAGCATTTGTAAATAAACTTCTTTATGAGAACTTATAAAAGAAAACAAAAATCATGAATTAAAATTAACTTATTTATTATAAAAATATTTTATTTTCTTTTAGTTTTTTATTTCTGTAAATTCTTCCGAAAAAAATTATTTAAACATATTATAGTAGATATTTAATCAAAGGTTGAGAGAGAAAGAATAGCATAATTTTAGTATTCATAAAGTACCTAATTGGCAAAATTGGAACCTTTTGGACATCAATTAACAAAATTACAAGAGAGAGAGAAATAATTAAACCTTTTATCAACTTCTTTACTGTATCATGCAATCTCTATCTCTTGTCTTCTTTTAAAGATTTTTATGTGAGTTCGGGCACAAGAGAAAGGATTTGCCACTGATGATTTTACAGGGAGACAAAAAAGTGTTGTGATAACATTCTTAAAGGGATTTTGTTAACAAAATTTAAAACAAAGCCAATACAAAATCATCCCTAATGCAAACTAATTAAACTTTTTTAACGATTTTTTTGTTAAAAAATGGTTACATTTATTTCAGTGTGATGATAGTTTTTTCTTCTAAAATATTTTATTTCATCTCAAACGTGTTATAAAAATATTTTTCCGTCTCAACTATTAGATTTACATGTGATCCTTTCCTAAAATGCTTAAAATTATACAAAACGGTTGTGAAATACTTCTAATAGATAAAAACCAACATAGAACTAATAAAAAAACTTCATAGATAAAAAAAATAATTTAAGAAATTATTATGTCCCGAAAAGAGACTTCTACTAACACAGATAAAAGTAATTTTTATATATAAAGTAAATAAACTTAACATAATTGTAATTAAATAACAGTATAAAAATATGATTACACGCTATCAAACTTATCTTATGTTATTTTTTTTTAACAACAAAAAAAAATATAAATAAAAATATTTGAAGAGTGTTCTAATCCTATTAAAAAAAAAGAAAAAAAATTCTTAAAACGTACATAAATGTACGGACTCATTTCATTTTAAACTATTGTTGAGATAAATTATATTATAAAATTCAAAAATTTATAATGAATTATATATCATATGAAAATGCAATGCTCATTTCCTGTTAAACTGTGGTGTGCTAACTTTTGAGATTGTAATCCTTTCGATTTGCTGTTTTTTCTATACAATTACCAAAATATTCTGTCAAAATAGATAAACAAAAATAAATTCTAAAATTAAATAGTTTTCTAGAGATTGCAACTTATTAATGTCATCCTTGATAGATAAGTTCAACTTTTCCAGTCCTAATAAATACAGAATTAAACAGGCTTAACAATTAAATAAATTCTTGTTATATTCAAATGTTTAATATTTTCACCTAATAATTCCAAATTCCAAAGTCTCAAACAATTATGGAAGAAGATAACTGGTTACGATGTTTACACGCTATCAAACTTATCATATGTTATTTGCTTTTAACAATAAAAATATATATAAATAACAATATTTTAAGAATGTTATAATCTTATTAAAAAAAATTCATAACGTACATAAATGTACAGACTCATCTCATTTTAAACTATTGTTGAGATAAATTATATTATAAAATTCAAGAATTTATAATGAATTATATATCATATGAAAATACTCCTTTTCCTGTTAAACGGTTGTGTGCTAACTTTTTGTTTTTTTGAGATTGTAATCCTTTTGATTTGCTGTTTTCTCTATACAATTACCAAAATATTCTTTCAAAATAGATAAACAAAAATAAATTCTAAAATTAAATATTTTTCTAGAGATTGCAACTTATTAATTCTAATTTCTTTATTTTAAAATTTAACTCTCCTTGACCCGAGTTCACTTTTCCAGTCCTAATAAATACAGAATTAAACAGGCTTAACAATTAAATTAAATATGTTGTTATATTCAAATGTTTAATATTTTCACCTAATAATTCCAAATTCCAAAGTCTCAAACAATTATGGAAGAGATAACTGGTTATGATGTTGTTCTTCCAATAAACTTTTTTCTTTCAGTTTCAAATTCTGTGATTTTTTGCTTGACTGATGAAAGAGGCTAGGTCTCCCTTAGACCCTAAACATGACCATGACAATGATAATCCCTAACAAAATCAATTTTACATTTTCACTGAGATGTACCATTAGCAGTGCTGCATGTTAGTCCAAAAAAGCTGCGTCATGAACTAATAATTCTAACTTCTGATTATTCACACGCAACCCATAAGCAACAACGTATGAGCACATCACCGTTTATCTGAACACTTCTTCCAAATTCTAATAATTAACTCTATCGCCTGTGCAAATTAGAGCATACAGTTTCTTACTTCATTTTCGGTTCACCAATAACTTTTTTCAACTGACAATAATAGCATAACGAGTAAAGCACATCAATAACATCATTTGCTTTAAACTAATTTAGGGGAAAAGTTACATATGATCAGGTCAACAAAGTCATAACATCCATACTTGAACTCATAAGCAGTGTCTTTAATAACCCTAGTAGTAATACACGCGTAGAGATAAATAAGAAAAGACAAAAAAAGGACAGAACGATCGAAATAGACAGAAAAAACACCATATCTAAAAGCTTTCCCATGCATCATCATTCAGCTTTCCACTTCCTATATCTGCAGAATGATGAAATATATATATATATATTATTAATAATAATAAAAGTTATGATCACATAAAAGAAAGAAAAAGTTATTGCAAATTTGCAACAGAAGCAGGTCTAATGTGCGCACCAAATAATAACATGCACCATGCTGGAGTGAATGAAGAGTGACACCCCATTGGTTTGTTAGCACAGGTTGACCAGTGGCATGGATGAGCACAGCATCATCTCCAAAAGCTTCACGCACATTGAAAGGTCCCACAGCTACCTCGAATGCCACATCGTTAATGAACACCGTTGATCTCGCCGCAGCAGCTGGATCTCCCATGCCTGAGATACACACAAATATCTCTCATGTGCAAGTCGAAACACAACCTACCACAAGTCAACTATAGGCTAAGGCCAATTAAGGCCATGCACACGTGACCTAAATTCATGCTACCCATCTTCTTCAACCTAATCATTTTAAAAGTTTTATATATTTTTATCACATCAATCCAGTTATTTTGTTTTTTTCTCTTTCTTTCTCTTTTTATTATATAAAATATTTTACAAAAAAAAAAAATACTGTTGTTACTGGTGTGGTACTCACTTCTCATCCTGCCATCCATAACTATTTTTTTAGATATATTGAAAGTAACAAGCAACCAAGCCCTATTAAGAATGTCACACTGTATATTTGTTACCAAGTGGTTCAGGGTATGGGAAAAAAATGCATTGTTCGAGTCATTTCTGCAACAATCACAATGCAAACAAAATTTAATAATACACTAACTTGTAGTGATGCTATGTTCTCTTCTGATACTTTTTTCGGTAATCCTTCATGTGTTAAACTAATATTATTAAAGCATAAAAATATGTTTTTCATACTGTAAATAATAAAAGAAATATATATCCAAGGAGAATGAAAAATTCTAAATAAAATTACCTTGAACTTGAGCAATGACGGGGGATAGAACAGTGGTTGTTGAGGTAGTGATGGGAGGTACAGCAGAGGCAGTAGTAGGAGCTGTTGTTGTGGGAGTGACACAGAAATTAAACAGTGAGGGCTGGTGCATTATTTTCAGACTCTT
>Ga0099824_1010912_pt1 | contig 10479 bp, 7 predicted proteins | sample SiratrowhiteBW_FD_76837 | JGI IMG/M metagenome (GOLD analysis project Ga0099824, IMG submission 76837) | Root nodule microbial communities of legume samples collected from California, USA - Siratro white BW | ecosystem: Host-associated > Plants > Roots > Nodule | place: USA: California... | reverse complement strand
TTAGTCCCCCTGAGACTTTCCTGACCAGCTATGTTTCAAGCTGCAGTCACCCAGTTCAGACCTCCTTCGACTCTCACCACCTAGTAATAATCATCTATTTGATTCATACTACTAGTAGAGTCAAGATATCAATCGTTCACCCGATCCTTAGACAATGCACTTCCGACTAACCCAGACACGGGTGTTTTCTTTCCTGAAAACACTATGCCTAGGCCTTGACCAACTTCATCAATACTCTATCAATAGCACATCATAACATAGATATCTACTAATTCATTCATTCACTTTTCAATCTCAATCTCAATCTAAAAAAATGAAAGAAATTCCTAAATTATCAATACAATTAAATTTGAATTATCAATTTTTTTTTTTGGGATTTAGCTTGAGCGAAAATTTCTAGCTTGAGCGAGAATCCCTCTTGCTTGAGTGAAAATCTTCTCACTTGAGCGAAATTGGTCCAGAGAGCAAGGGTCATTTTCGCCTTGGCGACTATACCCTCGCTTGGGCGAAAATACTTTCTCGCCAGGACGAAACACCTCTCGCTTGGGCGAAATTGGACCTGAGAGCACCTCTCAGGTTTCTAAGTGACTTCGCCTAGGCGAGATTGCCTAGCCTGGGCGAAAAATGCAGAAAAACCAACAGTATCCACTACATCAGAGTTACCATGCATGCCTCAGATGACTAAATTGGGTGAAAATCAAGCTACATACACGATGAATGATCTATCCTAGCATATATTATCTATTCAACGTATCAACATATCATAAATTTTCACACAACTATCTCATACATGCAACATTCAATTCAACATTAATCCAACATTTCAAACCTGCAGGAAACTTTACCAGATACAAGTTGTACAACTACAACAATCATTAACTTCTCTATTCAAGACTTAAAGTTATAAACCAAACAAGCACTAAGGTTAGCTTCCCTTATCTGAATTGCAGTTGAAATTCTCTATAACAATCCCAATAGTCTAAGGTCCTCAGGAACTCGAATCTGCATCAAAGGATCTTTGATCAATGATCAAACTAACAAACTAGGAAGCTGAGCTCACAGAGGCACCGTCTGATGGCTTAGAGGCCACATGCAAGCTCAGTAAGCAGAGGAAAACGAAAACCTAAAACTGACTCTAAGGGAAGGGGCAGAAAACGAACTTACTCTGTCGGAGATTCTGATCGGATAAACTTGCTCTGTTCTCTGCCACGAGTCCAATGGTGGGCTCCGCTCGAGAAACTGATGGAAGACAAACGCTAAGTCTCAGAGAGAAGTCAGAGAAAAGGGAGGTCAAAGGTTTTAGAGAGATGGTGCCTCAAGTGGAACGAGACTTGATTACTAACTTTTTCTATATAAATACGTGTTTTCAATTTAATAATATAATAATCAGATGTTCATTCCACTTTTACCACTTCTACTCAGATGACAGATTTTCTAGGTTATTACAATATTAAATTATATAATTATTTTAAAATAAAATTTAAATTATGATTAAATATATTAATTTGATTAAAATTGATTATTTTTAAAATATAAAATTAAAATTTTCAAAATATTTTTAATATTAATATTAAATTTAAATTTTATTATTATTTATAATAATAAAAAATTACAATAATAAAAGAATTATTATTATATAATTTACTTTTGTTTTTATTAAATAATAATTTTAATTATGTTTATATTTTTATTAACTATTTTTAATATGTAAAATTTTCATTATAAAAAATTATATAATATTTAATATTTTAAATATTATTTATTATTAAATTATATAATAAATTAATGTATATATATAATATTTATATATAAAAATTATATTTTTATAATTTTATTATTATTATTATTATTTATAATTTTTTACGTTTAATTTAAAAATATTTTTTTATTTTATTTTTATAATTATTTTAGTTTATTATTATTTTATAAATTAGTTTTATTTTAATTAGAAAAATAACTTTCATCGTAAATTTTTTTAACTAAGCAGAGAAAGTTTGTGAAAATTATTTTTATTATTTTTCGTAAAATATTATCTCGTTTTTCACACTTCATTTCCTTTCTCTACCTGAAAACTTTCCGCGTCTGGAAACATACGAATCCTTACGAATCCTTAATGTTGTTTTGTGGTGGTGCTGTTATATTTTACAATTTAATGTAACTCTTATATGCATCTACTATTGTATTGTATCAGTACTTTTTTTTGTTATAGGTAGGTTTATTATTATCCTATGTTGCATATATTTGATATATTTGGATCCTAAGAGTTGGCCTACGATACATTTAGCGAACTTTTTTTTTTTCTTAAACTAACTCTTCACCTTGTTAACCTTGTTGTGGAAATGAATTTAATTTAAAATTTAATTTTAATTAAAAATTAATATAATTAATATTGTCCTTTGTTATGTGTTGTTAGTATTTATATAACCTAATTAAAATTAAAAAAAAAAAAAAAAATTGAAACTCAATTAAGAATATTAACTCTTCACCTGGTTAACCTTATTGTAGGAATGAATGCTGTCCAAAACTTAATTTTAATTAAAAATTAATATAATTAATATTGTATGTTGTCAGTGATGATATCACTCAATTAAAATTAAAAAAAATAAACTCAATTAAGAATATTAATAATCCTTTTTACTTAACCATTTACATTTATTGAATATGAGTTTCAATTTTAATTAAAATAAAACTATCATTTAATTAAAATTAATATAACTAAAATTTAAAATTAATATTAAATCCAAGCAAGGATTAAGATTCTTTTGAAATGCAGGATTTATGTTTTAATTGCATTGAACAAGTTTCCACTTTTGAGATGTATTTTCTATTTTATATTTTAGAATACAAAAATTTATATTTTAAAATGTATAATCCAGAATATAAAAAGATTTCATAAAAATTAATATATATAAAATTTATAAAAGAATGAATGAAAAGAGTTAAAAGTGAAAAAATAATATAAAATTAGAGTTAGTATTCTTAGCTAATTTCTCACATATTGGAAATTTAAATTAAGAAACATTTTTTTATAATGGTTAAAATGTGTATATATATTGTAGACAAATTAATTTATAAGGTAGATGAATATGGCATGATATAATTACATAAATTTTATTATTTAGATGAAATTTGTGTTTTTAAATAAAAATATGTTATTATATGATTATAATTTTAAATTTTAAAATAATTTTATCTTTATTAATTTTTTAATACTTTTACTTATTTTTATTTAAATGAGTTGATCTACATTATAATATATATTAAATAAAGACAAAAGGTAAATAAATTTAGACTGTTTTTTTATTAAGTTACTCCCTCTATTTTCTTGGTCATATCTAGTTTAGAAAAATAGTTATTTTTTATTTAATTTTTTAAGATTTTAATAATAAAATTGTCATCTTTATATTACTTTATAATAAATTTGTCTTTTTTTTCTAGACTGTTTTGCTCTACAGTGTCTTAGTCTTATGTAACTTTATAATTATAATTATTATTTTTATTTAAAATTATTACTTATGTTATTAAAATTTATTAAACCTCAATTGTACTTATTAACCATAATTTTTAAATTTATAAATAAGAGTATTTTTAAAGAATAATATTTAATAAATTAATATGATTGAAATTTATATATATTTAACTCTATTAAACGTGGTATTTTTTTATATTTAAAGAGAGAGGGGGTAATGCACTTGACAAAATCTATACCTAGTTGTTATTTGTACAAAATTATTGTAGAAACGTCTTTTCTCTTCCATCTTAATTTTTTTTTATTATTTGTTGAAGATGTGGCTGCTGTGGAAGAAGTTAAATGTGTAGACATATTCTTAGGAAAGCGATCCAATATCGGTTATTCTATATTATCAACAAGGTAAAACGTTTTTCCAATTCCTTAGAAAAAATTAACAAGTTTTTCTAGGAAAATAAAAAGACTTCATAAAAAGTTTTAATCAAAATATACTTACTTTTATACATTCAATTGATCAAATATTTTTTATGATCTCACTCTTCGTTAATATAAAAAATTGAAAATATAATAATTTTTCTTCACTCTAATAAAATATTGATAAGATTTTATTTTTAATTATTTTTATTTTTACATTATAATATATATTAAATAAAGATAAAAGATAAATAGATCTTGTGATTGCAGGGAATAATGGTGTTGTAATTAGAAAATTTAAACAGTATTTACAGAAATGCTTTCACATAAAATACTTAGGTCACTGTCGCAATCGGGGCCACGGGGACGACGAATAAAATATAATTTTAATTTTAATAAAACAGAGGAGTCACCACCATAGTTTATTAGGAAAAACTATGGAAAACCAAAAACAAGATAAGACAAGTTCGCAAAACCGAATTTAAAATTCGGGAGTCGGTTACGTGTGGGGAAGGTATTAGCACCCCACAATGCCCGTCCTATGGCGGTACCTTTAATTAAATGAGTAAAAGAAGTGTGATTTTGTAAAATGTTTATTTTCCCAAAGAGGAAAATAAAAAGACAAAAAATATAAATAAAAACAAAGAAAAATATTTTTTATTTTGGGAAAGGGCCCGACAAGGTTTGACCTTGCTCCTACGTATCTCCATTTAAGGGTGGAGAATCAGGGTTACATAGTTCTTTGTTGATAAGATTGTTGGTTGTCTTGATAATTTTTTGAATTTTCCGAAAGCTTGTGCTTGAAAGTAGCGTAAATGAATGACAACAGTGCCAGGTTTAAAGCCTGGGCTTTGGATAACAATGCTAGGTTTAAAGCCTGGGCTTTGGGAAACAATGCCAGATTTAAAGCCTGGGCTTTGGATAAGGCGCCAGGTTTAAAGCCTGGGCTTTGAGAAACAGTGCCAGATTTAAAGCCTGGGCTTTGAGAAATGGTGCCAGGTTTAAAGCTTGGACTTTGAGGAACGATGTCAGGTTTAAAGCTTGGGCTTTGAGAAATGGTATACACCAAATTAACATGCAACAATTATATGCAACATAGAATTGACACTTTAGCTTAAGCGAGATCATGTATACAAAAATGGAATGTAATTGAATGAATTCGTAGCAATGCAAAGCTTAAATATGTGAGGTTTAAATGATGTAAGGTGGTTTTTTTTGGATATTTATGGGGGGATAGTTTTGGAATTCAAAAAAAAAGTGTGGGTGCAGATCCTAATTAATGGAAGTGCAGGAAGTACTAACCAAAAACCAACTTGGGTTAAGGGCATTTTGGTAATTGAAAAGAGTGTGGGTGCAGATCTTAATTAATGGAGGTGCAGGAAGTACCTCCACTAACCAAAAACCCAGTTAGTGTTAAGGGTATTTTAGAGATTGTGAAGAGCTGGGGTGCAGATCCTAACTAATGGAAGTGCAGGAAGTAACTCCACTCAGAAACCCATTATGGCCAAGGGCATTTTGGGAATGAGAATAATGTGGGTGCAGGCACAAACACATGGGGTGCAGAGAGCACCCCCACCAATCAGAAACCCACTAGGGTTTGAGGCACAAGCGTGGGGCTAGGCACTACTGTGGAGACGATAGAGACGGCGGCGGTGACGGGCGCCGACGACAGCAGAACGACGACAACAATGTCGTTGGTGGCATGGATTTATGGTGGAGGATTGGCAGCTTTTGCGGGGTTCATGGTGGAGGCGCGGTGGCAGTTTTTTTGAGACGCGTGGGGGGCACGCTGGAGGTGCATGGGAGGAGTTTTCATGGCGGCTTTGTCGTGGCTGAATCGCTGCCATGGTCAACGGCGGTGGGACTGGCTATGGTGGTGGTTCCCTGCGAGGGTATGAATTCTCTCTACTTTTAATCACCATACCATCTCTTTTGCCCCTATCATGCTCTCTTCTATGGAATACCAGCTCATTATCATTAGATTGCCTTTTAATGCTTCCCAGATGAATAGACTATGGATCCTGAACTACTTCAAAACCATCCCATTGCTTATGATAATCTCTGCTGCTTTCTGATTTTGCTTTGTTGTTATTGCTACTTCTTACAGATTTTGAGTCCTCCCAATCACTTCCATCCCCAAGCAAAGGTTGCTCAACTTGAGATGTTACTTTCTCTCTTTCTACCACCCCATCATTAATGGTATCTCTGTTGTCCACTGCATTTAAATCTATATCTCCCTTTTCCAACCTGGAAGTTCCATCAGCTGTCCCAGTTTCCTCAAGTTGATTGTTCTCAATGCTGGATTCCTCCACATCCACAACAACAGGAAATCCTTTTATGATATCATTTTGTCCTGACTTTAGATAATTAGCATTATTAACAGGAACATCATGTATACCAGCAGCAGCAGCTAATTCAGGGGACAAATCTGGATCGTATTCTTGCTCTGTTAGAGATGGCGCAAAGGAGCAGCAGAGAAAGAGTCGGCAGCGGCCATGGCTCCGGGAGTGGGAGAGGCGGAGTTAGTGGCGTTGATGCGCTAACAGAGGATTGGAGTCTCGGTGGGAAGGATCTGTAATTTCTCTTTTACGCTTGGTAGGTGTAAACGAACATGGTGGGGTTTGTGAGAGAAGGTTTTAGAGTGGCATGTGGGGGCGTGATGCATGAATGAGAGGTGCATGGGAAGTGTACGGGTGTTTTTTTTTTTTTTTTTTTTTTTATGCAATGAATGGATGCTTGTTTAGATAAACTAAAAAATAAGCGAAAAAAAATAAAAGCATGCTAGAAGTCCATCTTTTTCCTTCCTCTGTGCTTTCTTCTTTCTCTTTTCTCAATGTTCTGTTTTCTCTTTTTTCTTTTTAGTCTCTTCCTTTCTTTTTCCAATCTCTGTATCCGTATACGTATCTCTATGTGTTCTCCCTCCTTCTCTTTTATTATTATTTTTTTCAAAATCAAGGTGGTTGAGAGTAGTTATCACTCTTTGACCTATTCTTCTTATTTATTATTTTTTTATTATTTTATTTTATGATTAACATTAAAGATGAATCTACCCGGAATGAGACTTAAGCCATTTTCCAACGATAATAATTTATTATTTATTTTTAATTCTTTTATGTAGTGGAGCATATAGGTTGTTATCTGAACAGTTTCAAAATTATTAGCTTTTTTATTATTATTATTATTGTTTTAGAAAAACAGTACGTAGAGTTTAAGGAGTGAGAAATGGGAGAGTTGACTCATTCTTTTTTAGTATTTTTTTATTTTTTATTTATCCTGAACGTGCAAATCAAGTTTGAAATCAGTTTTCTTTTCTTGTTATTTTTATTGTTATATTTATTATTATTATTATATATATATATATATATTTTATTTCTGTTATTTAATCATTTATTATTAATTATTTTCGTTTTTTTTTATTTTTTAATTAACTATCACCTTTTTCTTTTTTTAAGTTTTTTTTAATGGAAAAATTCAATGTTTTTTATTTATTTTTAAATTACTATTATTATTTCTTAAGGAAACTTAAACCTATATATATTTATGTTATTATTCTTTTTTTATTATTTTTTTAATTTTTTATTATTATACTTTAATTTAAAAGATTACCCGAACAAAATCGGGTCTTGACAGTCGCCTAAAGTATTTCTTGGGGGTTGAAGTTGCCCGATCATCCACTAGGATCTTCCTCTACTACCAAAAATATCGGACATCATCACTGAAGCAGGCTTGTTGGGTGCTAAGCCCGCAGCTACTCCATGTGAGGAGCATCACCGATTGGCATCCGCTGCTGGTCTTCTTCTCTCGAATCCTAGTATCTATCGCCAACTTGTTGGAAGACTCATTTACTTGTGCTTTACCAAGCCTGGCCTCGCCTATAGTGTTCATGTCTTGTCTTAATTCATGCAAAATCCACACATTGAACATTGACACGCCGCTCTATGAGTTGTTCGGCATTTGAGGGGACACCCGGGCCAGGGTATCTTTCTCCCTCGAAAAAATGATTTGCAACTCTATAGATGGTGTGATTCTGATTGGGCTAGTTGTCCTCTTACTCGCAAGTCTCTTATCGGATGGTTCATCCAACTAGGTACCTCTCCAATTTCTTGGAAAACTCAAAAACAACAAACGGTCTCTGCTTCCTCTGCTGAAGCTGAATATCGCTCAATGACCAAGACTATCAGGGAATTAAATTGGATTAAGAATATCCTCTCCTCATTGCACGTGTCTCATCCTGCCCCTAAGCGCTTGCATTGCGACAGTCAAGCGACTCTACACATTGCTAAAATTCCTGTCTTCCACGAACGCACAAAGCATATCAAAGTCAATTGCCACTTTGTTCAAGATGAAATAGTGCACAATCGTCTCTTACCATCTTATGTTCCTACTCATATCCAACTAGTCAATATTTTCACCAAGACTCTTGGTACTAAACAGTTTGGAGAAACTCTTAATCAAGTTGGGCATTCAAGATTATATGCACCAACTTAGAGGGAGGGGGGTAACAACGGTTATAAGTTAAGTATAGAAATATCCATATTTGTGATATAACAATTAATTGAGAAATTAATTGAGAAATTTGATTATTTATGTATAGAAATTATATCATATGTACATCCGGTAGAAAATAGTTAGAATTACAAATCAAATTATTTATAATAAGAAATTATTGCTACAATTCTGCATAATAAAATTGCTATAATTATTTTACACAATAGATTATATATATAAAAAGCTTGTATCATTCACAAGGCAAGTTAATAAACTATTTCTATTAATAAATATTAACAAAAAGAAACAAGATAAAGTATGATCATATTTTTACTAGAGTTATCAAAAGAGACTTCATTCATCTTATCTAGAAACCCATAAAATAAGTTGGCCGAAAAGAATGTGGTATAAATTAAACTAAATAATTTTTAACCAAATTTGTTTAACTTATGAACTAAATAGATTTTAAGTAAATTTATGAGTCAACTTACTTTATAAAATAATATTGTTTAAAATAAAAGTTGCATTGTAGAAAAATTTAAAAGACATTTTATTAAAATATATACACATTTATAATTTACCTATCAAATTAATGGATTTAAAATTAAATACAAATATTTTATATTATTTTTTATTTCTTTTATTTTTTTTTAAGTAAACTAAAACAAGTCTTTATCTTGACATTAAGCCGAATTAAACCTAAATATGAAAATTCATTTAAAATACAAATTAGACTGAAGTCTTACAAATGTACTAGGTTGCTTCTCGCACAGTCTATTTTCCTACCTTTACTTTTCACCACGTTATGATTAAAATATTCAAATACATAACCAGAATAAAAATGATATTTATAAAAATTCAAGACTTATTCACCTTTTGACTTTCATTACCTACATCCTATAAAAATCATAAAGGCCTATGTTATGATACTAGGCGATTTCCACTTTCCATTTGCTAAGGTGATAAATTTAAGATCCAGTTATTTTTAAACCTTGGTGTCAGACTTTGATATAGATTCAATGATAAATAAATACAAGTATATCTCAAAGAAACACAAAAATGTTAACAACCACGTACTACTTCATACTTCCTCAATTGAAAGAAAGGGAAAAGGAAGAAAAAAATAATAATAATACTTATATATAGTCAACTTATGAAATGATAAACATCATATAAATATTTAAAATAAAAGTAAAAAAATCATAAATAAGATTAAGCATAATAAAGAATAAAAGGAATAAGTTTATATTGTACATTGATTATTTGTTTGATATTTATATGGTAGAATATAATTATATATGTGATAATCAATATAGTGGTAAAAAGTTGGCATTTAAGTTAAAGAGAAGTATATCATTTTATCAAATAAATTTTACTTGTAAATCAACCTTATTTTACCATATCATGTTACAGGGAATCATTATTAGATTGTTTCAATGATAATGAATGAAACTTGTGTATACTTTAATAAAGGTATTTTCAAGTGACTTAGTATAAATAAAGTTCTTGTGCAACACTTGAGATGTGTTTGTCAATCTCCATAATAAATTTGTGCAAGATTGAATTATATTCTTAATAGCATTAATGCTTCAAACTTAGAGAAGAATAGGATAACAAGATAATATACAACCCAAGATACACTCTTTCTTTCCCTAAGAAGATGAGGATCTTTCCTTTCTGTACCTCATAACTTCTAACTGCATCCTATGATTTTAAAATGACCATTTTATACTGGTAAAATTAACTTCCATATTATCTGTTCTAAATATCTCTCATAAGAAGCTTTTCAGAATTTCTAAAACATAATTTTCAGAACCTGATTTTTTGAAGAGAATTTTCAGAATGATTTTTTCGGAATAAGATTTTCAGAACATATTGAAATATATTTTGGATCAAACTTTCTTAAATAAAATTTTCAAAATAATTTTTCCAAACATATATGATAACTTCTACAATGAGTTTTTTTTTTTTTTTTTTTTTTTTTTTTAAAATTCTTCTTTTTTTTTTTTTTTTAAATTTTTTTTATATGAATGTTTTTTTGGTGGTATGTAAAGAGAAGGGGGGGGTGGGAGATGGTGGAGGAAAAGAGGTGAAATTACTTGTTGGTT
>Ga0099824_1010909_pt1 | contig 10483 bp, 13 predicted proteins | sample SiratrowhiteBW_FD_76837 | JGI IMG/M metagenome (GOLD analysis project Ga0099824, IMG submission 76837) | Root nodule microbial communities of legume samples collected from California, USA - Siratro white BW | ecosystem: Host-associated > Plants > Roots > Nodule | place: USA: California... | reverse complement strand
TTTACTTTGTATTCTATTTTATGTTTTCGATACCAAAAAGTAATATAATAATATTATGTTTAAAAGGTATTTTATTAATGTAATTATAATCAATAAATAAAATATGTTGATTAAGATGAATTAGTATATATATATATATATATTAAAGATTTTTAACTAGGCATAATATTAATTATTGAAAAACTTACAGTCACAAACACCATTCATTGATTATTATTAATATGACTTGTCATAATATTATTATGTTTATGTTACCATAATTACTATGAATAATAATATATATTGATAAAATGTTGGATTTATTAAAAATATTTTCAAAAAATAAATTTAACAAACTCATTAAGTGAAAAATTGTTTTACATTTAAGTATATATTTTGTAAATTGTGATAATTAAAAGGGAAAAAAGTGATGATAATGACTTTAGGTATTACTATAATGTCATTGTTTGAATTATTATAAAATACAAATTTATTAACAACACATTGAAACAAAATAAAATTAATATAGAAAAATAACATTGATATAAAATAAATTTAACTCTAACTTTTAAACTTTATTTAATCATCATATACGTTTTTAAATTTCACAAGGACAATAAAATAAAATACAGATAATATTTTATTAATTATAAAAAACTTAACAATGAAAAATATGAAAAATATTATTTATTAAACATGTGTTGTCAACATGGGTTGCATCGACCATATATGCTTTTAAATTTCACAAGGACAATAAAATAAAATACAAATAATATGTTATTAATCATAAAAAAATTAATAATGAAAAATATTATTTATTAAACATGTGTTGTTAACATGGGTTGCATCGACCTAGGTGACCCTAATGATCAATGAAGGGTTCCACCTGGTCAAATTTGATGTGAACCCCTTTTATATCAGCCTCGTTGACATTATAGTCTTTTAATTTTAGAGTTTTTTTTCTTCAATTAATTTCGCATCTTCTTCCCTATGTTACCCCTCCTATTTCCTCTGCTCTCTTCTGTTCATTTGTTATTTCAAATTATTGATTCTTCCTTCCAATCTCAAATTATTATTGAGGGTAGCTTAGTTTGGTTCAAGAGATTATTTTTGACCAATTAATTTTACATCGTGGGATCTCCATGAACTTATTTCCGTTCAAGGAGGTTTGTGGCCTTGACAGTCTAATGTATTGGATATTGGAATCCACATGTGTCATATCGTATGTGGTTTTAAGGTTTCCTTTTCTTTATTGAAATAATTTGACGATACAATCCAATAATGAGCGGACTATGTCTTCCATTTAGTTAGACATAAGCATAGACGATTTATGAACTTAAAAAAATTGTTTGTGAATAGAAATGCTTGTTCTACCTTACAATGATATGATAATGTATACGTAAGTACATATAAACACAAACACATGTATTTATGTTCATAGTCCATTGTCATTATTTGTCTAGAACTTGAAAGGGTGAGGTGATTTGTAGGTTGATAATTTCATAATGAACATGCAGAAGGATGGATCGACAGTGGATGTATGATATGCTTGATTCTTCAAGGATATTGAAGCAACAATTTATCAATGAATTTTTTTATTTTATTTCAATGGCAATGGACAAAACTTTATATATAAAGGATGGAGGGATAAAGTGTCCCTATATGAGATGTATTTGTCAGAAAATCCTTAAACCTTCTCATGTCAGGGCTCATCTGTTAGAGTATGGGTTTCAGCCTTACTACCATGTATGGGTTTATCATGGAGAAAATCGACCAACTAATGACAACTTAAATTATGCATCCACCAGTTATGATAACATGAATTAAGGTTATCACGTTGGGTCAGTTACCAAAATGGTCTAGGATGCGTACATGCAGGTACAGGTAACTGACATAACAACTTTGAAAATGTCCAAAGTCAAGAGATGAATGAATGAAAGTCGCCTAAAACAAAGGCCTGTAAGTTTTATGATATGTTAGCATCTTCGAATGAACCCATTTATGATGGAGCAACAAAGTCCCGATTATCGGTAGCCATTAGGTTTTTGACATCTATAACCAATTGGCATACCATAAAAAATGTTTAGATCATTTCCTACAACTATTGCTTGATCTTGCTCCTAGACAAAATTTCATCCTGAATAACTACTATGAGGCAAAAAAAGTTGTCTAAAGTCTCGGATTGAAGTTTGTAAAGATTGATTGTTATCATGGTGGTTTCATGTTATATTATAAAGATCACACTGAATTAATTGATTGCAAATTATGTGGTCTTCCAAGATATTTTCCTCCCAAGGCTTAGAACAAAAGATATAAAGAAGTGCCAGTTAAAAGAATGTTCTATTTGCTAATCTTTCCAAGATTACAGAGACTATATACTTCAATGAATTTAGCTAGTCAGATGAGATGGCATTATGAAAACAAAAAGGATGATGGTTTATGGCGACATCCAAGGGATAGAAAAGCTTGGAAACACTTCGATAACGTATATCGCAAATTTGCAGCTGACCCACATTATGTTAGATTGGGTTTATGTTCTAATGGCTTCAGTCGCAATGTGCAAGCTTCAACATCCCCATATTTGTGTTGGCCAATATGTGCAAGTATTGTTGGGTTTGTCTTAGAAAGCATATGTTAATAAAGTTTTAGAGAGGTTCATAATGGATATATGTTCAGCATTTCCCATTCAATTACAGAAAGGAGACAAATTTAGTCTTCACCCGTTCTGGGCCCGAAGGGGTGTTGTTAATAGAAAAGGCTAGTAAGTAAGAAGTTTTATAAAAAATGGGCCGCAGATAATACATTCCTAATATGTAGTTGCTTACTCTTAATTTCAAAGACGAGTCCAACAGTTCTGCCAGTGATAATAATCTGTTAAGATTATTTATAACGGATGTAGCAAATCAAATATTTTGAGTAATTAGTACTCAAATACTTGAACGAATATTAGTTAAAGAAAGTACATAAGATATTGAAATGGGGTACCATAATCAGTTGTCTTCTAGAAATAAATTGAACAGGCCTATCAAGAGGAAGGGGGTTGAAAAGTTTTATATGCATTAGTATAGAGAACGATAAAAAACCTACTCGGCTAGAACAAATTGGCGCCCACCTGGGGCTAGGTAAAACTTTCCTACCTCTACATTAAAAATTCGTATACTACAAATTTTGAGAAAAACCTTATTTCCAAAAAGAACGAGAAACCAAAGACAGCCTACACCCAATGGCGGGAACGATGATGCACTAACCCTCTAGCAAACAATGAGGAGATCAGAAAGCAGGAAGAAGAATTAAGGGTTGAATTGGATTCTTGCAAGTATTCCGATGGTCAAGTTAGCTAACGATCTGAGATGTATATATAGCTTTGGGATCAGAAGAATATCACCTTTTTCCTTTAGCATGTGTCTCTATTTATAAACTTGATGTCGGGCCTTCTCTATGGGCCTCGGGCCCAAGTGTTAATGTGTTTTCATTATCTTTGATCTAGCTTTAACTTTGATTAAGCTTAAGACTTTAGACTACGTGACGACCAGTGTATGGTCTTTAGGGGGGAAACCATGGAGTTGTTCTGAAGTAATGAACAACTTCTGTTGAGTATTGTTGGTCAATCGACATATTTCCAAAGTGCTAAGTAGACAGTTAGATATAAAAGCTCAAGTCCAAAAGGAATATAAAAGCTTCAAAAGAGGACTTTATCGATCAAAGTCCTTGGGGGTTGGTTAGGGGTGTGACCATTGTAGCCGAGAGACAAAATGCGTATGTGTTTTTGGGCCAGTGCGAACATCAACTGCCATTGGTTCACCAAAGCCCCTTTTTGGAGGGAAAATACTGAATTTTGATACCTTCTCCGATTTTCGTGTTGATGTAAAAGGTCATGCAATTTGGGTCGTTGATCGACGATCGATGGAACAGTGATGGGTTGCATGATGTCCTATTTACCCGCTCCTATAAATAGTTGGGGCAGTGGGCCATTTCTCTACATTGTAATTGATCGTTGTAGTTGTCAGTCCGTCTACATCTCGGTTTGCATTCGCTTTTGTCAAGGTAAATAAATTGGCTTCTTACTTATCCGACACTTTTTCGGCCTCGAGGTCATTGGGCAGATCGGTCTCATTCACCAAGCAGGTCAGCTTCACGAAACAAGATGCCAGTTCTATTGGTGGTTCTTTGAATAGAAAGTCATCCACTAGATCTAATAATGAGTCGGTCGGGGTTGAGGGTGAGGTTACGGATGTAGAGTCGTCTTTTGTAGGTAATAACAATGTGGGTTCCAACGAAGTCGCTTCTCCCGATGAGGATTGGGTACATCCTGAAGCAAACAAGGCTAACTCCAAATTCAAGACGTCATTTAGATAAAGTTAAGATGATCTTTTGTATCACGGGTCGGAGGTCTTCTAATATAGATTTCTTTTTTATGTATATACACGTAGTATGAGATACATGCGTACGACTCTCTTGGACGAGTTCACAATGGAGGTGTTAAAAGCTCTTAACGTGACTCCCTCGTAACTCCATCTGAATAGCTGGGTCTATCTTTGGGCTTTCTGGCTCGTGTTCAGCTCTGGAGTTGCGGTCTACCACCGCTCTCTTCTCCACCATTATTGTACTCGACCGGGGAAGAAAGTGGGATTGCTATCATTAGTTAGTCAATCTAAGAACCGTCTCCTTGACCCTTTCACCTCCTCATACAAAGACTTCAAGGATGGGTTTTTCAAAGTGTTGTTCAGGGCGAGGGTCGGGCGTACATTTTTTACGGTGATATCCCCAAATTTCCTCTTTACTAAACTAGAGAGCCAACTCGGTTCACAATCTGGCCACGATTAGAGTTGACGACTGATGATTTGAAAGCATTGACGGTCCTCGATGGGCTTCCCCACCGAATTTCCACATGAAGGCTCCTCGAAATGTTTTCGTCGAGGACTTGAGACATGGATATTCTTGGTATGTTTTCCAATTTTTTAAGTTATTTTTTATTTTTGATTGGCTGACTTGTTACCTTTCGGTGCGGAGATCATAATTGGCATGGGCCCTCTTGGCAAAAACAAGTTTTTTAGGGACATTTTGAAGAAAAGACAACCGGTGAGGAAGCGACGCCGGTGACCATTGCCACTCCTTCCGATCAGAGGCCACCCTCAAAGTCCACGTGTCATCATAAGAAGTCAAAAGGCCATGAGTCATCTAAGCATCACTAAAACCGCTCATCCACAAGTCGCTCTAAGAAGCGCTTGTGACCATCAACTACTGTTGGGGGCTGCTCCTTGGCTATGGATTTCTTGAATCGACGCATTATGATATCCAACGAGTCATGTTGGACTTGAGTGACTCGGAAAAGGAGCCGTATGCGTCTTCATCACCAGAAGAGCCGAACAACCCCTTCTGGTGCTCTTCTTGTCAAATGGAGTATGAGGGCGGAGCTGATGAAGATAGCCTCAGAAGACATCGAGGCACTCAAGGCTAAATTGGCGAACTCAGCCTCTGCTCTCTAGACTGCTTTGAGTGTTAGCATTAGCTTGACGAACTAGAACAAGATCCTTATTTTTTAGAATCTCATTTTGTGGGAGCAATTTGACAAGTCCAAGGTCGAAGCGAACCTTTGGCGAGAATGTTGTGGGGTTGTCAAACGAAAGGAAAGGGATTTGACCTCACGTTTGTCTTCTCTGGGCACTAAGTTTGCTGCTTCTGAAAGGTGGATTACCGAGTTATTGGGTGATCTTGACTTAGAACAAAAAAGGCTTGCCCATGTCAAGAAGGAGCTTTTGGAATGCCAAGACTATGTTATTCAACAACACGATCTTGGGGTTTCCAAAGCTTTAGAGCAAGCCACGTACTTTTATCAGATCCCACTAAATGAAGGGAAGTAAGACACCTGGAAGAAATTTTATAATGGTGAACTCATGGCAATCGAGGACATCCCAGAAGAAGCTGAGGTCGAGGAGGAGGTTGAGCAGTCATTGAGCTGGAGAGGGAGAAATCTCCGACGGTGGATGTTGTCGGCCTATCTTTGAGTGACTGATCTGTTGATGGTCGGTGAAATTTTTGTGTAGAGGGGATTTAGACAATTGTCGCTATGGTTCCTATTTTTTTCGTGTATCTTGACGACTTTTTACGCACCTTTTCTATAACTGTTGACATTTAAGTCGTGTATATCTCGGCTGCCTATTTAGTTCAAACATTATCGGTTAGCTTTATTATCCGTATTCTTTAACTTTATTTTTTTTAATGCTTTATTGGTGAACGAATAGTATATTTATGTTTGTTGGGCCTAACATTACGCGTTTGGTGCCTTTTAGTTTTTTTTTTATTTCATGAAGGTTATTGGTTTGATAGAGTCAACACCCAATTTTGTCCAGATAAATTTAAAATAATTAAAAAAAATGTGTTCACAATTAAAAATAATAATCAAAATTAAAAAAAGTGAATAAAAAATAATAAAATAAAAATATACTTGATTAGTTTAGATTTTTCCTGAAAAAAAATAAACAAAAAAAGTTGAATTTGTCCATTAAGTTTTACAAAATAAAAATAATAATGATAATAAAATGAGATTGTTTTCAAACTATTTTCTCCCATTCATTTACGCGTTCATTTTTAAAATAATAATAAATGATAATAATAAAAACAAAAGAATGAGTCAATTTTCGAATTATTCTAAACTATCGTTCTTCACTTTCTGATAATAAATAATAAAAAATAATACACACTCACAATATAAATTACTCACACAAAAATATTGAAAAGGGAATACACAGGAAAAAAGAGAAAACATAGCATAAGAAAGAAGAGAAAAGAGCAAGGGAAATTATTTTAAGGATCAAGTTGTTGAAGAATAAAGGTCTAGCCTCAAAACCCCTAATGTTGCAAATCACAACCCCTCCTTGCTACCGGCACCATGGTACACCACAAGTAATGCTTCCAACCCACGTTCTTTGTCGCACTGCCATTGCAGATCTCCAAAGATGTCCAAAGATATGACAATCCCATTTCATTTTCATCGCACCAGCATTTCTTATGCCATTTTCTAAAACTACCACCTCCTCAGTAGAACTCAAGAACCACATGTTACACTTTGGCCTCCACCCCCATTCCCACACCTTACCCTTTTTCTTTAAGTCCTACACCAGAGCCTGAGCCACCCACTTTTGAAACAACTTCATGCCCACGTCCTCAAGTTTGCCCTTCAACACACCCATAGACCAAAACCTACCAAAAAATGAAAATTATCTATGAAAAATGACCCTATAATATAAGCTATAGATAATTTTAGCTTGCAAGGATAGTACTTGTATGTTTTTTTTGTCGGTAATAAAAAATAAAATAAATAAAAGCATTTTAGGGATGCTTTAACCTTTGTACAAAAGAAAGTGTTTCTGACCAACAAATATTTCACAAAAATAAACTTCTACACTAACATCCACCCTAAAAGATCGTGAAACAACTAAATAATCCAAAACTCACCCTAGTGCTTAAGAAAGCTGTTAAGAATACATGTTTAGCAACACTCAAACCAACAACAAATTTATGCTAAACAATTATAAAACCATAAAAAACTATTACATCTTTTGACCCTATGACCATGTGATCAAACAATATAAAGTTGTGTTTTCTTTGATATACCAGCTCCTCCATCATGGTAGCGACCACCTCCGAATCCAAAACACACATATTCTGCAAAAGCTCAATAGATTTATCTAGGCTTTTAGCCTGATAGATATTAGCTACAAAAAACACAAACAAGTAGGCTCATACTAGTACAACCACATTGCCAAGAAAATCAGAAAATTAGTCACAAAATTAAAAAAATCTCCTACACATGCTGACTACATAACAAATATCACCTGATAAAAAATAAACACAACCTCAGGTTCAAACACCAATCAGAATAAGAAAAAGAGGTCCTCCTATATTTCCTATTGACCCAATTCAGTGATTTAATCTGAGCAGTAACAAACACTTCTTCAGCATCAGACAATTTATTCCTAAATATAACATTGTTCCTAGCCTTCCAAATGATCCAAACCAAACTCATCCAAACTGATTTCCACACAGAATTACATTTAACATTAAGGGATGGAATTTCAAAGCTAAGGAAATGTTCCTTAGGCCTACTGTGGTGGACAGATTGCACACCAGCCCACACATCGCGAAGGTTCCAAATCTTCGTGACCTTTTCACATGTGCACAGTATGTGACTAATGGAGTCTTTCTGATTTTGACAAAGGACACACATACTGTTAATCCCTGTGATACTCTAACAGCAGTTAGAACCCTGTCTAACATAACCCTCCAAGCATAAAATTGTGTTGAGGGTAACGCCTTTGCTGTCCACTGTTTATAAAACAATTCATCATCATCCCCCATCATGTCATTCCTAATTCTGCTGTAAGCATTTCTCACACTGTAAATGCCATTCGTATCTCCTAACCAAACCCAATTATCATCCAAGTCCTTTTTTACCCTTTTTGTCTCCAATTCTTGATAAAAATTATGAACTATTGGTAATTCCCAATCAAACCAACTTCTCCTACAACTGAGTTTCTAATCCCAAAGGTTTTCTCTCCATTCCCCAGCCATACTGACAGTAATATCCTTTATATAAGAATTGATATACAATCTAGGATACTTATCTTTAAGAGTACAATGTCCCAACCACTTATCCTCCCAAAATAAAACCTTATTTTCAGGCCCAAGATCCCATTTAATGTTTTCATTGAGCCACATTCCTTCGATGCCAACCCCGCACACATTCCTAAGGTCCTTCCACCATCTAGATTGTTTAAATGACTCTATACCTCCATCCAAATTTCTCCAAGATCAATATTTAGATTCTAATATTTCTTTTCATAAACCCTCCTTTTCTATTCCTAGTCGCCACTTCCATTTCCCAAGTAAAGCCTTATTAAAATTATTTAGTTCTAAAACTCCCAGGTCACCTTCACATTTAGGCTTACAAATAATATCCCAATTAACCCAAGCTTTCTTTCTATGATCATGGCCCCACCCGCACAGGAATTCTCTTTCTATATGAATAATCTTATCCCTAACTCCCTTTGGCATCTTAAAAATAGATAGTAAAAATAAGGGCAATGCAGAAAGAAAAAATTTAATAAGACAGACCCTACTCGCTAGAGAAATAAATTTCCGTTTCCTCTTTGCCAGTCTTTTCCTAATCTTAAGCATGATCCCTTCCCACAACTCTTTCATTTTATGGTTACTACCTATTTGAACTCCTAAATAAGAAAAAGGTATCGACATACATCCACAATTCAATAATTCAGAATATCGAAGAAGTTGAATCCTTCCCACCCTTATTCCAGCTATCCTGCTTTTGTTAAAGATGATTTTAAGTCTCGAAGCCAGCTAGAAACACTTCAAAATACTCTTAAGAGTAATAATATTTTGAGTAGTGGCTCTAGGAACAAACATAATATCATCCGCAAATTTTAACATACAAATCTTGGTCTCTCTACTTCCCACTTTCACACCCTCTAAAAAGCCTAAATTATTCGCTTGTCTAACAGCCCTACAAGGCCTTCGGCTGCAATTAAAAATAAGAAAGGGGCTAATGGGTCTCCCTGTCTAAGCCCCCTTTGAGTGTTAAATTCTATAGTTGGGCTCCCATTCACTAGAATTGACACCGAAACATAACTCAAACATCCTTTAATCCAATGAATCCACTTACGACAGAAACCTAACCTCTCCATCATATACATTAGATAATCCCAACTCACCCTATAATATGCCTTTTCAAACTCCACTTTAACTATCACACATTCTTTCTTTTTCTTTTTTATTTCATCTATAACTTCGTTTGCCACCACAATAGAATCTAAAGGCCCTCTTTGTGCTAAAAAGACTGGCTGTTTACCAACAATAACTTATGAAGAATCGATTTCAGCCTTTTAGCAAGTAATTGAGAAATAATTTTAAACATAGAGCCAACTAAGGAAATTGGTCTATACTCGTTAAGACCTTGAGGGTTATCAACTTTAGAAATAAGTGACATGAAGGAAGCGTTTGAACCTTTAGGCCAACTACCATAAAAGTGAAAACTATTAACTGCTCTCAAAATGTCCTCCTTAACAATTCTCCAAGCTTTCTTGATAAAATTAAAATTAAACCCATCCGGGCCAGGACTTTTAGTACTCTCACACTCCCATACTGCCTGTTTAATTTCATCCTCAAAAAAGCAACTAGTAATAGCCCTATTATCCTCCTCATCAATCCTCTGGAAAGGTATGTTGTCTAATCTAACCTTCGTCTGCTATTTGGCAGAAAACCTAAGCATAAAATAATTTCTAATCTCATCTTTCTCGGGTAAAAGGGGTTGAAAAATAATATTAACAATACAAGTATATTATAAATAAATAATACCTTTATTCATATTTAAATATAATTTATATTCATAATATATATATATATATATATATATATATATATATATATTAAATACAAATTTTAAATGTTATTTTTTAAACATTAATATAACTGCTAATTTATTTATTAA
>Ga0099824_1010904_pt1 | contig 10485 bp, 3 predicted proteins | sample SiratrowhiteBW_FD_76837 | JGI IMG/M metagenome (GOLD analysis project Ga0099824, IMG submission 76837) | Root nodule microbial communities of legume samples collected from California, USA - Siratro white BW | ecosystem: Host-associated > Plants > Roots > Nodule | place: USA: California... | reverse complement strand
TTTAGCACCTCAGAAGTGATGATCCATGCCACAAGTGATTTAGGACTAAGCCAATCACCAACACACAAACCCAACTAAGGACCAAGACCTAAACACCCAACTATCTTCATGTTGGCACAAAGTGTTCACTTGAATATGCTAAGCCTTGGTGCTCACAATATTGACTTCATCAAATCATGTGCTTAGCCTTGGTGCTAACATAAGTAAATGATTCTGTAGAACATGACCATACCAAAAAGCTTCATTCAAATGAAGCATATATTTGTATTAGCTAATATTTATTGTATGTTTGAAAGAATTAGAGGAACTAGATGGTATAAATGATTTAGACACAAATGTAGAGGTCCTTATTGGAACAGATGAATGGATTAGATGAATAACATATCAGACAAATTTAACTCATCACAAATCATTTAACGTGAAAAAGAAAATATGTGAGTTTAATGAAGGTTGGATCATCTATAGGGTCTTGTACTTTGAAATCTCCTTATACATTGAATTATCACAAAATTGTCGAACTAGTCTTAATGAACCTTATGTCTAAAGATTGTCTAATGCGAGGATAATGGTTGGATCACTTAATGGATTGTTCAAGTTTGATCGTCTAATATTAAGTTTTGATAGCCTAATTTAAGGTTTCTTTATTTATTTAATATTAGGTAGTATCATAATTGAAACTCATTAAATGGTTTATCTCAAATAGAAGTAAACAATTTATTGCACATGAAATTATTACAACTTCTTGGATGTTATAGGTCCACCCAACAATGCTTCATATGAAATAATAGGTATTACAATAATATCTAAATAGGAAACTTTCAATGAATCAAAGAATCCTAGAGGGAATATTCTCTCTAACTTGCAAAGAGTAATTGGAATATTTGTTAGCACCGAGACTTGCTAAGTGATTTGATGAAGTCAACAATATCAAAGCTTGCTAAAGTGGATTGCTTGAAGCCATCATGGACCTTAATGGGATTTTTGGTCTTAGGTTGGGTGTGTGTGAGTGGGTTTTGGTTCAAAACCATGAGTTGCATGATATATCACTTAAGAAAAGCTTCATAAATTCAATTTGTTTTACAAATAAATAATTGAATCTAAGATGAGGTCTAATAGAGTTTGGAAAACATATTTTCAGAGTAAAATCTGTTAACAGTTTTTCATAAATCAATTTGCTGGATTTTTTCTATGTTATAGAAAAATCAATCGATTGAATGTTTGAATCAATTGATTGAGTTTTGTCTGTTTTAATCTAGTTTGCTATAAAAGAGTAGTGCACATTTTTCGATTGAACCTAAGACATTTGACTAATCATTTTGAAAAATTCTAAGAGAGAAAAACGTGCCCTTACTGCGAGAACTTGTTCTAAATGATTTACATAAAAAAAACATCAAGAAATTCAATCTTTGAGTTTTGTGTTGAGTGGTTTTCAAGCAACCTTGGTTATGCACTAGAGCTAAGTCTTCTACACTGATTTGCATCTATTTTGTAATATATTTTTGTGTAGAAGCACTATCATTTTTCAGTGCTATTGTATTACGAGTGATTTGGTTACAAATTATATAGGGTTTGTGATTTTTAATTGTGTGTTTTGTTCCCATATTGCATATGGTTTGTAATTTGGGTTTGTGCAATAGGGTTCTGCATTATTTTACAACTGCTATGGGGTGCAGTAGGTCCTGTGCTGCAGGGTGCAGTGATGTCTTGCTTGGAGCAAGTGTATTTGTATTGTATTGGATTAATCTTGGAGATCTTTTTAGTGGAATTCTTTACTTGTTGACAAAGAACTGGACGTAGCCCTTGAAGAAGGGTGAACTAGTATAAATCTTGGTGTTCTTGATCTCTTTTTCTCTTATGTTGATCGCTTTTTCAATTCTGTTGTAAGTTCGGTTTGCTATCATAGTTTTAATTAATTGTTCTTCGCGTTTAATCAATTGCTTACTCTACTACTATCATTTTTATGTTCTCTGAAATTGATTGATTTCAGTTCTTGAATCCAGATTGAGTGTTTTCAATTAAATGTGATTGCTGCAAAACTGTTTAAATTTCTTGAAACTTGATTTCTTTGTTCAATTGATATCCCTATTTCAGTTTATTGATTTTGTAATGCTTTGTTGTATGAGTGATTCTTAACTGACTGAATCTGTATTTGAATAAATTGCTATTTTGTTGTTTACTGCTCTAGTGCGGTATTCAACTAATTGTTTCTGGGTTTCACTTAACTTTTTCTAGATTGATGTGGATTGTGCGCTGATTTCAATTTGTTGCTTTCGTATTTCAATCTGTTAATCTTTGTTGTTTACAGTTCTATATGATTATTCAATTGATTGTTCTTGACCTGGAATTTATTAACTTTTGTTGTGCACTTCAAAATCACACTTTTAATTGTTTCAATTAAGAGCTTTCATTCTATACTTCAATACTTTCCATTTTTGCGAAAATTTTTGAAAGTTCAATTCACACCCCCCTTCTTGAACTCAGTCTAAACTTGTTTTCAATATTTTGCTCCATCCTTTTTAGTGATTTTTGATTCAACATTGCAGAGCACAAACCTTTGAAGAAATGAGAAATTTCAATAAGGGGATTTAAAACGTGCATTGGCTATGAGTTAAACGCAATATGAAGTAATATCTCTATGAATACATGACAATCATGACTTTTTATACCATGAATCATTCACTTGTCAACATCAATACATATAACCAAGTTCGAAGAATAACCATCTAGCATCCTCAATTATTTTATCCAACAACAAACTAACTTAGCTTTACTTGTAGTTAAAATGTAATTTGCTTTAGGCTTTAACATTGTGTTGTTAGTATAAAAAGAGTGTTAAAAAGGATCGACAAACTAACTTAGCTTTACTTGTAGTTAAAATATAATTTGCTTTAGGCTTTAACATTGTGTTGTTAGTATAAAAAGAGTGTTAAAAAGGATCTACGTATCCATGAAAATGGGCTGCAGATAATGCAGGCCCAAATATGTATATACTCACTTTTAGTAGGCTTAACGGTTTTGAGAGGGATAACAATTTGCTAAGATTCTCGTAACTGAATGGGGAATCAAATATTTCAAGTAATTAATACTCAATACTTGAACAAATATCTATTAGATGCAATAGATAAAATATTGAAATATTGTTACACAATTTGGATACACTTTTGGTACCAAAATCAGTTGTTTTTTAAACGTGAAGGAATAAATAGAACAGACCTATCATGAGAAAAGACACTGAAAATTTTTATTTGGGCTAACTTAGTGAGCAATCAAAAACCTCCGTGGTTAGAACACCTATAATACAAAGCTAAATCTTTTCTTGCCTTTTCTCTTCCTACTAACATTCATGTCAGTATTGATTTTTTAAACATTTTCTATGTACATAACATTAAGATTATGTCTTAATAAATTATCTTTCTGGTATTGAAGATTTCAAAAACTACTTCTTTACATCCAGTTATGTCACTCTCCATATCTATTATCCTTGTCACACCACCTTCACTTACTTTTGGAAAATCCTTTACTCTTATCGAAACTTGTGAAGGTACAGGCCTAGTAAGTGATCTATCAATTTGAACTTGTTCTTTTTGAAAGACTTTAATATTTCTCCTAAATGAATGTAAGAATCTTCAATATAAGTTAAACCGATAACTTTTGTGACCATAATTTAATACGAAGGATTTTTGTTCCATGCAATGCAGACAAGCCAATCATATGTGAACTTTTGGTCAAGTCTATAATCAAGTAATTATATATAATGATTAATATATATTTTTTTATTGAAAAATTTAAAATAATGATTAAAATGTGTGATTAAATTAATTTAAACTAAAATTATAAATTCAAATCGTGTTACGAGGTGTGAAATTGATTTAATAGCAAATTAGGGTCATTTATTGAAGTTTTTAAGAGAATCAATTCTTTTTTTTAAAAAAAATAATATATATTTTTTGTTTTTAAAATAATTATAAACTAAAGAAATATAAAACCTTATTAACATTTGAAGCTGTGTTGCATTACTACGTATCAAATAAATCACTTTTATTTATTGCAAAACATATATGTTTGTTAAACAAGTATAAACTATTCAAATTATTTAATTACTTAACTATTTCACATCAAAATCATTTCTTAATTTGTAAAAACTAACCCTAACACTAGTAGAAAAAGATATTTAATCGCGGTTGTATAAGGCTTACAAGCACGGTTGCACAACCGCGATGGTTGTAACCGCGGTAAAAAGTACTGAAGATACCAACACAGTTGTACAACTGCGATGGAAAGTATAACATACCACCTCGGTTCTTCAGAAATCACGTTAAAAAATGGCTCATATTATGTAGGAATATTAAAAACTGGCACATACTAGCGCAATTATAGGGAGAACCACGCTGGTAAGGCACATACCAGGGCATTTCCTTTTCAGTGCACAAGAATCTGTTGATGTCGTCAGCTCCGTATCAACCCTTTCCAAGCTACCCAACCCTTCCGATTCACCCATAGTCTCAACAGCATGCCGAAAATCAGGAACAAAGCCAGTAGCATAAGCTTTATAATATTTCCTAGACTTCCCCATATTTTGTGAATGAGAGTACTTTCTAGATTCCTTTTGTCCAGCAAACTCTATAGGTACAGTTGGTGCCATAAGATAAAACTCCAACAATTGCACATATCAACGCCAACACAAATTTTACTCCCACACAACAATCTCTGAAAAAAATCGTAATCCTCCGAAGCACAAATTAAGTCTTATCCTCCAAATTTTAAAGCAAAATATCATAAAACCCAGTGACGAGTGTACTTCTCTCATACCTTATCAGCTAAGCCAGCTTTTCGTTTCTCAATTCGCTTCCAATACAAAAAAAATGTGGAAGGCTTTCCTCTTCGAGCTGAAATGGTAATCGTGACTTAATCAGATGCAAAATTCCTCAAAATCCCTATTTGGCACATCGAAGTTAGCAACGCACGCTCATTATTTAAAATGGAAGAGAGAAAGAACAAAAATGAAGGAATTGCGAAAAGGGAAAGGAAAGCGAAGAGAATAAGCGAAGCATAAACCCTAGATCTCGAGAATCCAATTGAGAACCTGGATGTGACCTCCGAAATGCAATGTGGGTGAAACCCTAACAGCGACAACTTTCCATTGCAGAGGTTGAGCACCTTCTCTTCTTAACTCACCACAACATAGAAAGAGAGAGCAAATCCAAAACGCTGCGATGCCAAAATGGTTAGATCACGCCTCCATCTTAATCGCACGCTCACTGATGCTCTTCCTCTTCTTATTCCTCTCTCTTTATATATATTTTGTTTATGATTTCATAGGATATGAACGCGGTTGTTAGTGGGAACCGCGTTCATATCTTCCTACAAAATAATTTTAAAATTGTTTTGCACATACTAACGCGGTTGTTTCCAGAACCACGTTGGTATCTCCCTTCAGTTTTCAATCTTAAAATATCTGTGTCTTATCATCGCGGTTCTTGCGTCAACCGCACTGGTATAGTTGTACTTAATTTCAAAAATGTCACCGTGTTTTTTTTAATTGCAGTTCTATCTTAACCGCGATGATATCCCGCTGTAAAATGTGTTGTTTCTATTAGTGTAAAACGATCCCATATTGTATGGAGAATCTCCCTTAATAATTAGCATGCAACTTCTCTGCCATATTATATTCAACTTCTCTGATTTTTTAAGTTGGTGTCTTAATTAGGCTGTAACTAAAATCATCTACAAGACTCTAGGAACCAGTAGGATTGGAAGAATACTTATAGTCCTTTGAAGTTTGGGAGTGTACCTGTAATGTGGTAGTTTTGATTGTGTTATTGTTGTGTCCACTCAGCTTGACTTGGGTAAGAGACTTCGACAGCAGAATTCTCCGAATTGCCTTCTACACTAAAAATACATATATCAAAACTATAATGCTTTTAAAAATTGGTCTTTATTATTCTTCTTAACAACCCAGGGCAGGGAATGAAAATTTTAAAATGCAAAACTATAAACAAGACAATTATACACTGCTGCTATATCATGCAATATTACACTTTAGTTGCACTATGTTTATATATATCCTATCCTTTGCTAGGCATAAAACCTTGTGATTCTGACAGCATAATACAGTTGAGTAATTTTGTTTCTACATGTTCAATAGAATGCAGTAATATCACACAAATAAATGTATAATTCAAGTTCAGGTTGCTAAAAAGGCGTTAACTGCATGACTTTGGAAAATTGGTCCTGACAGGAAAAAAATTCCAGAGATTTCCCACAAATGAAAACAAGACAAAAGAAACAGGAAGAGGAAAAGGAAGGTAAGGAACTTCCACTGCTTTGCACTGTTTATTGTTTATTTAATATTAATAAAAAGCACTCAATGTTGGTGCAAGATTTAAGGATGAGATCCAAAAATATCAATAAGAATATTTTCCTACGCTCCAAACTAGAAGGTATGGAACAAACTTTTGTACTCAATTTAATAAACTATAATCTGTTCTTTAATAAAATCAAAGTGTAATAAGAAACAACCTATCATAAGTGTATACTCAAGTTTTATCATTATCTTAACAATTTTTATCATTCTTCCAGACTGGTCATGTCTGATATAACTTTAATCATTGTATGAACAAAATAAAAGTCACTATGACATCCACATCATCGGTTCTGGCCCATAGCTTTGGGCCTTAACCAATAATCCCCCAAAGAACCGTTCTATAATTTGTACCAATTACACCATAGGATCATAGCTGTACCTAACCTAGCCAAATAAATGCCAATTTTCCGACAAAAGATTACCCAGAACCTAGTTTCTCACAAACTTTAACCTTAATAACTCATCAAAGGCCATTTAAATTCGCCAAGAAGCAAATCAACTTAAACATCTGACCCTAGTCTTCCTTACATCAAGAAACCTCCCACAAAGTTTCCATAGAAAACACTCAAAACTAGTCAAGTAATTTGCTCTTCACCAAAATTTTTATATTTTGCAAGTACAATTATTTTCTTTCTGCACGACTCGTACAATACGCTTGTTGTTATTTGCGGAAATGCAAGTCCACTAAAAATTATAACTTTATATAACTCATTGTCGAAACATATAACTCTTTATTTAAATATGTAAGCCCTCGTTCGAGTCTTCAAATAGTAACTTTTCTTGACATTTCTACAATTTTAATCAAAATAAAAGACTTACCTTCTTTATTCTCACGGGATATCTTTTCTTCTCTCGTTGCATCTTACACTTTTCTTTCTTACTTTTTATTTTAAGATTACTTATTTTACTTTGTATTTGTTTTAAAGATAAAATGTTATTTTTTAGAAATTAAACATACAATCTATAAAAATCACATGTTAATGTTCACTCTTAAAAAATCACAATCTATAAATATCTTTTATCTCCTCGATTCTTACCTGTTGAAAACTAAAATGTTAACAAAATTGAAATTGAGTTGGGTTAGAGTGTAGGTAGAATTTCTTAATGTTTTATTTGCATTGGGGGTGAGATAGGAAAAGGAAATAAAGGAAGGAAAAAGGGGATGAAAAGTATATAATATATTTGATTGATGTGGTAAAATAATTAAATTAATTGGGAAATATAATAAATTAAAAAAAAAATATTCTTGGTTTGATTTTAATAAGAGCGAGTATGAAAGAAAAAAAAAAGAAAGATTAATTATGGAGAATTTAATTTATTAAATTGGAAATAATATTTCAATCTCTTTTTTTTAATAACATTTGTTGGAAATCGCATCACGTAGAGATAAGGTCAGATTATAAGTATATAATTAAAAACAAATATTTTGAATTATATTTATATTTACTTTCTTATATGATATCAGATTCTATTATATTGAAGTTTGTAAAGATTATTGTGTCATTGTTATTAGATCGTTATCAAACTACTTGTAACTATTTAGTTCTTAGTTTGAAGCGTAAAATAAAGAAGTGTGATGAAAATCCCACATCAATTAACTATAATATCTAAGTGGAGTCAACCTCATCATACAACACAATTCTTAGTAATATTTCATAAAATTACATGAATTTAAAGAATAATGACATCTTTAATATAATTTAATACTTTTATAAAAGTTTTATTTATTTATTAATATTTATTTTACAAGAAAAAATTAAATAAATAATATCGAATTAATACTTAATTAAACTTAACTTTGTTTAAATTCAAATAAAAAAATAGATTAAACATTTTAAGGTGAATTTAAATCACCAAATAAATGAAAATATTATTTATTTTGTTATATATATATATATATATATATATATATATATATATATGTGATTATAATTATTTGTATCATAATACTTTTATGTATATAGTCTGATCCAAAGACATCGTATATAGAATCGTGGCATGTTCTCCAAAGTAAAGGGCACATTTTCTTCCCGCTTGCTTTCAAATCTGGAGCTTCGTAGAATTCAAACAAAGGCCCACTTGTAATTTTTCCCGAGCGTCTCCTTTCAAGCTGCCCTTTCAAATTTTATTAAAATTTATCAATTTAAACATTAAATAAAGCACAAACTTTAAGTACAGAGTGAAAATTAAAAATTTGAGGGGACAAGGCAGTCAGAGTCGGAGTCTCTTTTTTCCTCCAGGACTAAAATTTTATATTTGTACTGTATATTCGATGTAGAATTTCAAGTCACATCGTGTTTGAGCACATTAATTGTGTTAGGTGGTATATGAAATGGGGATGCTGTAAATAAAATTCACAAATGTTTAAATTAATGGCTGACTCCAACAGAATCTTTTCCTTTCCGTCTCATGATCTCTATGTGGATAATATTTTTGTTTTTCCATAATAATTAAAAGCATTCTCACTAGTATATCATTCTTTCACGCATATGCTATGGGTTCAGGTTAAATCTTAACTAATGTTAATTATTTCTATATCGCTCATAATTCGGCAGTTTTAGATACGAGAATTGAAGCTTTGATGTACTACAGCTTCGTTCCTTTAATTTCCTTGTTTAGATCTTGTTACTTAAAACAATATGTTTTAAACGTGTGCTTTGTAAAGAAAACTTTATTGGTGTAATGGAAAAAGGTGAAAATATTTATTTTTATTATATTTTGGATCAAGTTTTATTGTGAAATTAACTCTTATTAAATTTGAACTTTGTTTATTTTTTATTTTATTTGGTTTTTATTAATAAATTGATTACTTTTGTTCGAAAATTATAAATTATACTAATTTTCTTTATTTTGTTTAAAAAGATAATAGAAAGCACTGAATTTAAAGAAAAGAATTGAAGCCCATAAAGAATGATACATAGAAACTCATGAAGGAAAACAAATGATAGAAAGCTTATGAAAGGGTCATGAAGAAAGACAAATGATAGAAGGTTTATGAAAGGGTGCATAAGATAGAAGAAAAATCTACAAAGTTGCGTTTAAAGCCATGGAAGTTGTGTCGAGCATGAGTTGAATCGTGGACCTTGCAAAAGAAACTTGAGCCCGATGCCACTTAACTTGAGTTGGGTGCAAACATCGTTCTAAAAATCTATTTAATAAGTGCATGTGTTAGGATTTAGACACAAAGCCAAAGAAGAAAAACAGTAAGTCTTGGACAACAATTTTAGGATTTTTAGTGTAATCTTCTTCTTCTACTATTCATCTTGTAAGTTTAGGGTTCTTATGTCTATGAGGAACTAAACTCATTGTTGTTGAGGTTAGATATAATCTAGCAAACTCTCATGTAATCAATATTATGTTTTTATATGTCTTTTTTCCTTTTAATATCAGTATTTCAATTTTGCGCTTAATGCTTGTTGTGTTGATTCATGGCTTAAAACTTTGATTCTAAAAGTATTAAGAAATATTGTTAATATTCAAGATATAAATTAGAATACCTAATGAAAGCCTGCACCTAGACATAGAGCATGATTCATTTGTTGTGTTAAACCCTTGTAATCAAAACAAGTCTTTTTTATATAATTGATCAAGAGATTGACGATTAATAGGGAAGCTTAGGCTTATTCACCTAAGATATTAGGGTTTGGGTATTATTGTGGGTTGACATTGATATTAGTTAGGAAAAGAAGGTAATTGTTTTATGCATAAGAGGGAGATATCACTAGTAGAAAAAAGACATTTAATCGTGGTTATATAAGGCTTACAAGCACGGTTCCGGAACCGCGATAGATTCAACCGCGATAAAAAATACTGAAGATACAATCGCGGTTATACAACCGCGATAGAAAGTATAACATACCACCGTGGTTCTCTAACAACCGCGTTAAGAAATGCTCATATTGCACATACGAGCGCGGTTTTCTCTACAACCGCGCTCGTATATGTAATTTTTTTTAAAAATGGCAGCAGCTATTCCCTGTTGTCCACCAAAATTCAACAGTTACAGAAACCCAACGAAGCTTCTTGTTGTGACAAATTTAAATAGGCGTTATTATCAAATTTAAATCTCCAATCTCTCGAACAATACGAAAGGAGAAGCAAATGTTCGAAAAATACAGAGC
>Ga0099824_1010897_pt1 | contig 10494 bp, 10 predicted proteins | sample SiratrowhiteBW_FD_76837 | JGI IMG/M metagenome (GOLD analysis project Ga0099824, IMG submission 76837) | Root nodule microbial communities of legume samples collected from California, USA - Siratro white BW | ecosystem: Host-associated > Plants > Roots > Nodule | place: USA: California... | reverse complement strand
ACTTATCATTTAAAAAACAATCAAACATAACTACATATCACCCTGAACATAAAATAAAAAGGAAAATGAAGCAGAACTCAAGAAGTAGAGTACGTGGCGACTTTATTATGATCCAATATCAAATTTTCCTTGTGAAAATTAATTCATGTAAGTTTGTTCCTTTGTTTAGTGAGTTTTCTTTCCAATTTTACAAGTTTAAAGGGTTTTTCTCTTTTATAGGCTTGCTAATGGAGAAAAAAAATTAATTAATTAAACTCTATTACGAGGATAAAGCGCTCAACTTAGTAGTTAGTCTTTGACTAAAATAAACTAAACTAATTAATCTTATTATTAAATTGAAATAAATTATTTACAAGTTAAATGAAATATTTATATATTAAAAACTAAACTATTATAATTATTAAACTGAATTTGTAACACTCCAATATATATATATATATCGTAAACCCTAAACTTAAATCACATATTGGTAATAAATGTGGCAGTTACTTTACATTAATATTTTATTTCGAGACTTGGTTAAAAGTATGTCACTAATTCTGAACTGGAGAAAATTTAGCACTTGTCCGAGATTGGCCACCAGTGAATATAAGCACCTGTCTATGGTCTATAGACTATAACATAATCCTTAGCAGCAGTTAACATTACAGAGCCCTCCCCAATCACAAAAATTTAGCAAAAAATGAAACACTATCGATGATAACATAACAGTGGCCCTGGCAACAAGGAGACTTGATATCTGCATTTTAGCCACAAGGGAGACAATAAGTAGTTTGTTCATTCTTTAGTTACAAAATCCATAAGTTTGTGTTAATAAAAGTAAAATACAGCTAAATACATACATATGGTTTAAACAATGAAGCAGTAGAAACAGAATCTCTTGCCGATGTGGGAGTGTTAGGTCTGCTGCTCAAACCCCATTTACGTTTTGTCTGCGTGCAACTATGGAAAGAAGTCTAGAAACCCCTTGAGTCCAAATATCATATTCTCTCTGATTTCTACATTCAAACTCCACAACTCCCCTTGCTTCTGTCTTCAATCCAAAATACCTTCTTTCTTCACCCTCATTAAACAGATGCCTTCCTGGCCACGCTGGTAAATTTGTGCACACATCCAACACCACATCTGCAAATATAATTAAAACCAAAACTTATGACTTGTTTTTATGGCAGCAAAATAAAGTTAGGTGCTTGATGGCTTGCTATGGAAGGAAGTCTAGCAAAATTACTCTTTTTCTTTTTGGTAATAGTTCCTGCAACGTGTCTGCTCTTCATTTTCAGCATTACCTGAAATTGTTGCTAGCATTGTGATGAATGGACAAGTACTCAATTCCATCTCATAAATTTTTGAAAGAATAAATACCTGGCCTGTTCTATGTATATAAACTGAAACTATTTTCCAGTGAAGATCACCTACAACAATTACCAAAATTGAGTTTAATATTCTTGTAAATAAGAGAAAAATTCCATATGCTTAGTTACTGAAATTACCTTTGCGAGTCCGTTTGAGTAATGCAGTGCCCCTAGCAAGGAGCTCTTGGTTGCAGGCACCCAAAAAATTGTCACCGTTCATAATCTCCCCACTATCACTGGTGCTAGAATTACTGTTGTTGCTTTTACCACATATTCCAATACCTACTCCTCTCTCTAATGGAGTCACTGCATTAATATTCCACACCTCCTTCAGTGCTCTTGCTTTCAAGGTTGCTGCCCCACGTAGAGCTGCACATTAAAGGATCACATTCAAGTCCTTCAAGTGGCTATACAAAGAGAGAAAAATACATAACATGACTAGTACTAGCTAACTATCTCTCGTAACCAATGTGTACATACAAGTTCCTTCTGGTACTAAGGGATCAATCAACAATCAAACTACAGATCCTAGTTGATTCTTTACAGCTGAAGCAACTTATTTAGCTTAACATTATGCGGAGTTCTGATAAATTTGTTCCTAATTAGTCAACAGCAATTTCTAAAAGTTCTTAGTATATATATGATCATGAAACTCCTCATAATAACAGTAATAAACTTTGCCTGTGGCAGCTGCAGCTGTAAGTGTTGTGATATCATCATGAGAACGGACATTGACAGCAGAGCTAACCACAGAAGCAAGGTGATCTCTCTCAGCTCCCATTGCTTCAGCGGCCTCTACACACTGAGCAGCAACTAAAGTGGCTGCAGAAGCAACAGACATGGCCATCTTCTCATCCTTGGTAGCTGCAGAGGTGGCTGCCGTTGCGGCAGTGACAGCTGCAACTGCTGCTGCTACGGCTGCAACAGAAATTGCAGCATGAAGTTGAGCATTATGGGTTCTGTTTTCTTCTTTTTTCTTTTCTCTTCTGTCTTTCAACCATCTTCCAACTGTTTTGGGTCCGGAGCTAGGAGTGGCATTGCCTGTAGCACCACTCATGGCTCGACCACCACTGAATAAGGGGTGAATGGAGTTGTTTGCCCGAAAAAACTGCAGTAGATAAATGAAGTCTAACATTATTATTCTCCATCGTTGGACCAATTTAACATTATAAGATTGTTCCATCTCAAATCGAGAGAATGTTTGTTCAGTTATTCATGGTTACTTACCTTGCCACTTGAGAGTGTTGGCTAAATTGATTTTGAATAAAATTTGATTAAACTTTAATATAAAATTTTCTATAAATGTACAAATTATCTGAAATTGTTTAAATTCAGAATCAATTATGGACTTATAATCAAATATATAATCCATTACAAAATAACATAATTGCTATTTCGGCATGATTAGGAAGAATCTAAGTCGACCAAACATGTGCTTTTCATCAGTTTCTGTGTAATGTTTCATTTCATGGTTCCTGTGATAAAGAACACTAGACATATATTGGACTTGCGAGAATAAATCCTATAGTTTTTTTCCTGTGCCAACGCTATGCTTTGGTTTCTTTCTAGTAAAAAGGCCAAATTGAACTTTTTCTATCTGCCAAGGAAAAAAATTCCAAAATGAGAAGATTGTTTTGTTTGCGTGAATGTGGAGATAAGGTACACTGGACAGGCAAAATCTTTGTCCTTTTCTGAGACAATCACCTGGCTGGTAAGATAAGTTAACTGGAAACCATATCTGTCAACAGTAGCGTGCGTCATTACCCACTTCAACAGTTCGATCCAAAGTTCAAAATTTTGATGCTTTAAATGAAAAGTCATAACCCCTCCACAACTTTAGGCTCTAGCCCCTTCTTTAGGTGTGACACCGGGTGAAATAAAGTAGAGTTGATCCTATCCTAACTCATGGAAAACCCATGAGCAGCAAGCACCACACGCCACCATAAATGTGCAATTTATTGTCCAAGAGCTATGAACATAGTTATAACTTATTTGTTCCATGCAGCCATGGGAACTAAAACGAGTCATCACACTAGCAGGTGAATCAGTCCCTTCTTTTGTAAATTATTTTTACTGTTTTACATGGCAGGTGAACATGATAATAACCCTCTTAAATCCTAATGTAATGCAAGCTTTATAAAGAAAATCTTTTCTGATTATTCATAAACATGAAACAAAAATGATAAAACAAGTAATGTGGCACTAAAGACAGATAAAGAAAATCAAAGTGTGCCTTTTAAAAATAATATAACTTACAAAACTTTCTGTAAGTACAGACAATAGTAAACAATCTTTTTCATAATAAATCAACAAAAGTAATAGCAACGCCCCCACATGGATATTTTCAAAATCAATTAAACGTGTTCAAATCTATGTTTAAGGCTAATTTAAAACATATCCAGCATTTCAAATTTAACTACTGAAATGCATTATTACAGAGGTAGCATGGTTTTAGGAAGCAAGATACAGCAGCATTCAAAAGTGAGATTGGGAAGAGCACCAAGGACAAAAGGCATAGAATAGTAACAAAAATATTATTGTACTTGTGAGGGCCCCACCTAGGTGAAAAAGAAAGAGGAAAGGAACAGAGAGATACCTTGACAACATCGTCAAACTCGTCAGAAGGAGAGATTGGTGGACTGTCCGTCCCGGTTAAAGAAGCACCACCGTTCAAAGGTTCACTGCTGTGAGACAGTCTACCTGACGTTAATGGCGACACTTCCTGTCTCACACATCACACTTTCAGTCATGTTCAAACCAAAACGGGGTGATACATATATAAACAAAACAAAACTCAAAAATAAGCAAAATGAGAAAGGCCCTGAGAACCAAAAGAAATGAAGTGGCTTTTGAATGAAAAAACAAGAATGTGAGACTGTGAACACCTCTCTAGTTGACTGTGACATAATGCGGTCAAGAACGAGCTGTGAGGTAGCGGAGGAAGCAAAAGAGAACTGGTTGGCATTGCCACAAATGGTTGCTGAGAGTTCCTCTGACTTAGCAGAAGAGGTTTCTTGGGAAAATGTGTTGGTGACAGAAGAGGGTATAATGGGAGGCTTGGAAGGTGTGTAAGAAGAAGGTGGTGGAGGTGCAAGGGCTTTGGAGACCTCAAGAGCAGAGGCACTCCATGATCTTGACAGAAACTCCATTGGAACTCTTGGGCTCTCTGGCAAATGAGTAGCAGTTCTGGTTTTGAGGAACTCGTTTCGGCCACAATTCATAGTGAACTTGGGTTCCATGTCTAACAAGTTTGAAGCTTGGAGAGGTGGCTTGGTTTGGTTTCCTTAAGGGGTGGTATATGTAGTGGAATCTTTGAGGAACCAGGAGTGTGTAAGAACATGTCTAATGGTACATTTTCTTTTTGTTCTGAAGTCATTTTCAGTGGGGCTTATTATACACACTTCGGATTTGAAAATTAGTAACGCTTTAATCGTAAAATTGCTTAAGAACTTAAAATAGATCTTTACACTTTGTGGTAGAAAGGTAATAATATTTCAGTACCTGTTTGGTTGAACTTCACGTACCTACATTTATCTAAAATTCACCTTATATTAAAAGCGACGATAAATTATTTCTCTAGTCTACATCCTCATACAAGAATTGTTTTTGTGTAATTGTATTGCAAACTAAAGAATTTGTTTTTACCTCTAACCACTTAAGCTAATTTCTATTGGAATTGCTCTAGCGGTTTGTTAACATTGAAAAAAAAAAAAAACTTTCCATTAACGGGATAGATAAAAATAAAGAGGAAAGAATATGTGAATATAATAAATAAGATATAGGATAAATTTCGGGGTATTTAATTAAATATAAATAAAAAGACAGAGAGATGAGAGAATCCCAAGTAAATAGTTAACTAACAAGGTGAATGAGTAGATTGGTTTTTAGGAAACAATAAATATTAGATCAAAATAAGAGACACACCATGTAAGGTCATCCTACAAAACAAAATGTAAATGAGTGTCATCTCATAACACAAAATTATGCAAAATCAGTTATGTAATCATAGAAAAGCCATAAAGTACTTATCATTCATTTCTTGTCACTTTTTAATAGAAATAAATTTGAGTAGGATTTGTTATTTTTCTATTTCTTTTATCCTATTTCATGTGTAGCCAATAGACTCATTTTATCCTCCTACTTCCGGTCATTATCTCTATTTCTTTATCTTCTTTTTGCCACGAAATAAGGTGAAAGAGAATATCTGCTATATTTGTTTATTTCGTGAAGAGAAAATGACAAAAAAAGTTGAGTTTTAGAATTAAGCATTATTTTTTTCTTCTCTTGAAATAAAAAATTTACTGCACTCAGACATTTTACGATGATAATGCTAATGTCCTGAGGCAATGTCCGGTTAGCAGAGGTGATAAAGTGGCTTAAGGGCAGTGAGGATTGGTCAAACACCATGTGAAGTACTTTGCTGTGAAATTCATACTGCAAATAAAGTACTGTTTTCTGCATTGTGCTCCATATCAGAGACTAGGGCGTAGGGGGAATTGGTGACAACTGCCATTCTAACACAATCTTTATAGCTCCTCTCGCAGATCCTAACATTATTAAATTGATATCACGAAGAGTAGCCATTGAAGATCATTTCATTTTAAAAATCAGTGTTGAACATATTGTTGAGCTATGATTAGTGACTCATTCACCTATCATTACCAAGCCATAATTATGAATAATGTTCACCATCATTCATGATTTAACTATAGCAATTCAATTCACGTGACAATAGTGGTGGACCAGGCTTATAACATTAAATTATTAATACATCATTACAAATTAAGGACAAAGGAATCTAGTCGAATGCTGCATATACCCTTTTCCCAAAGGAGAGACTAAACACAAAAGTATTGGCTAATGGGCTAGAGTCTAGAAGGAACTTAATAATGAAGAAGACAAAAAGAGAAAGCACTGTGATTAGGGGCAAGTTCTGGTAAGGTAATAATAGCGTTAGTAAAATTTGTAATCTTGTGTACGTACAAATCGTATCACTTAAGGGAATAGGAACTGTTGCACCATTAAAAAATTATTAACAGGGACCTGTTTGAGAGTGAAGTAGTTTCTTACTTACAGAACAAATTGAAATTCTGTAGCCAGATCCAGTTCCCACAAAATTAAAAATCTTGAAATCTAGTAAGAAAAGTAGAAATAAGATTACCAAATATGCACGTTACTAGCCAATTTGATGGGTTTATAATAGGACCATTTTAAGAGGGGAATGTCGGGTTATACAGTAGACAATGTCGTTCCTTCTTGTCGTAGGATTTGGTAACGTCCATGGCCGACAGGTTAAGTCCAAACAAGTTTTAGCAGAAACATATTTTTCCAGCGTTGTTGAGTTGGACAGAAAACTGTGTTCTAGAAGAGGACCTGTGTTAAATTGCGCGTGCATAGAGACGTCATCACTCATAAGCTGCTGTTTTCTTTACTTTTCGGCCACGGGCATAAACACGATCTCAATCCCCCCCCTCTCATAATTCTCTGTACAAAGAAAAAAAGAAAAAGACTCTGAGAAACAGCCTTAGCTTTTTGGTTTCGGAGCACTTTGATTCATAACTGACAAAAGGTGGAAATATTGTTCCTTTTGCCTCCAATTCTTTTGACGATTGTTTCCCCCTTGAATTCCAATTGCATTCAAATGTGCTTTCAGGTTATTTTCAGAAAATTATTCCTACCCACATTTGCTTTTTTAGGTCAACTTTGGTTACCCTTCAGGACCACTAGGAATGAAAAAGCAAGACCTACGGAAGTGGCTACTTCGTGGTACTAACATAGGCTCCCTTTTTCTTTTCTTTTTTTACTTTCCGCCTCGTCATAAAAGAAAATCACAAGTGATTTTTTTCTTTTCTTTACCAGAGGACCTCTTGATGTAGAACGGCCACATACATTTGTTTCAAGGCTAATTATACATCCACATATCATTATATGTGCGTGTAAAGTTCCTATAGTGAATGTGTGCGAAGGTTTTTAGTTTAAGCCAAAGTTAAGGAATCAATGAAGGCTAAAGACCGAGAAGAGAACCTTCCCTGGCAGATACTTCCTGACATAATGTGATAAGGGCGAAAGAGTTTTTATTAAATGCAGCTGCAAAATAAAGCAGTCTTTCAGTTGCGTGATCAGGTCATCTTTTTCAGCCGTTTTCTTTTCTTTTTCTTTTATAATTCCTATATTGAGTCCTGGATTAGGTACAAAATCGAGCATGGCACATGCAGGTAACCATTTGAATCAGCATAATCTAAGTATGAAAGGGACAAGAAGAGAGGAATAGACAAAAAGGTAGAATAATGTATAGGAGTATTTGTTTCTTCTTTTAAGTCTTTCTTATTTTTTGTGTTCACTGCTTTATTCTCAGTTTTAGAATATCAGTTTAGAGATCAGTAAAAGCATATCCTGTTTGAATCTTATAAAACAAATAGAAAGTAACAATTTTTATAATTTATAAAATTAAAATAAGAAATGGAAAACAAAAAGGCATTTTCTCAAGACTAGCAGGCCAAATTTCTCCATTGTTGAGCAGCTCCCCAAAAATATTACCATTCTACTAAATGAAATGTAGTCCTTCACAGTCTATCTTTTTGGCAAATATATGATTGCTCCAAAAGAAGGTACCGTAATACATAATGAGTGAGGTTTAGCTTATCAATCCCTATCTTTAACACAGGATATAATTTGAAACAGGACTAACCATAGTCTGGTCACCTATTTGATTGCAAACCACTACCACCATAATACTGCTTTGTTGTTTCACGTGAGAACTCTGCAAAAGTCATCCCTTCCTTCAACCGTGACGAAAGAGGGGGAACTATTTTGTTAATTTCTTGACTTAGATTATCATTATCCTGTCCAGACTGCAATTGTTCCTCATCCGAAGCCACTAAACACTGACTATGGAACCCATTGAAGGAGGAATTTGAATGAGGATAATCGGAGATAGAGAATGTTTTAGTCCATGCAGGCTGCAGAAACACAACAAAAGTTTCTCTGCTCAAATTTTCAAACTTGGAAGGTCTATGAACAGAGTGCAGGGTAGCACGAAGCTTCCCCTTTGAGATTAAATCAGCAGCTTCCCCAACTTGAATGATAAAACTTTCTCGAGGGGCCTTCACCATGATGGCCCTTTTCCTATTAGGATCATATATCTGCAAGCATGTATGCCCAGTTGGCGATTGACATTCATCAAAACAAGATGAGGAAAACGGATTTTCCGTTTCGCTTGCCTCTGAATAAGATGGCAGAATAAACAACGGAGACGTTAGAACAGTGAATATACCATAATCATAATGCCACCGTTGCCACAAATGTGAATGAATTCCACCAGGATTCACATCACAGGCAATTGAATTCAACTCTGACCCTTCCAATGGTTTCACATTACCAGCACGTCTCTTGCTTGTTGCTCTGCTCCTTTCATGATTTTTAAGGAGAAGAGCATCTAAATGCGAATGATAATGAATGAGTCTCCCTTTAGCCCCACATGAATCCAATAAACTCAGCTCTAACTCATTGCCACCAATAGCCTTGTCACATATTCGAGCAAGGCAAAGCCCAAGCTCCATCATGCAAAACCCTAGCTCTTGGAAACAACTTCCAAGATTCTCGAATTCAGTAGCACAGCAGTCGCTAACTGGTTTTTCAACAAGTGGAGATTTGGCGTATTTCAGTTGCATGGCAAAGGAGGACACACTCCTGTCAGGATTTCGCAGAGGAACGTCACCACCTAAGTTATGCTCCTAGGAAGAAAGCACGCAATGCAAGCACAATGAGCATCCCTACAAAACTGAATTGATTTTAAACCTAAACCCTAGGTTGATGTTTAAGTGCAACAATGAATCAGAATCAGAACATTCCATTGAGAGATCACATATAGACAAGAGGTAGAATTACCTTGAGAACGAGTTTTCGGGTTTCGCGGGGGAGAAGAGCGAGGGTCCGAGCGAGGGGTAGAAGGTGTGAGCGGAGGTTGGAAGCGTTGGGGACACCGGTGATGGCGAGGAGGCCTGGCCCACTGGGCCCTAGAGCTTCCATTATGGAATCCACTGTGGATGAAGTTGATGGCGAACATAACTCTGAGTATTCAAGCTCGTATAGATCTATCGTATTTGCTTCCTCCATCTCCATGTCCATCTCTTGCAGTTGCAGAGACAGAGAGAAAGAGTATCGACGCTGGCATGGACGACAGTGTACTATGGGCTTGGGCTCCGATGTAAATTTGTATTGGGCTTTCCTCCATTTCAACTGAGCTTTTACTTCCTGCACCCACTTTTAAAACGTTTTGCCCTTTCTGATTTGTAATTCCTTCAACCTACCAAAAGCTTCATTGTTGTGCTGTCCTCCATTGTACCCCGAATTGCTTTGGATATTGTATTTGACAAAGAATATCGTTGGAGGTCAAGGATTTGTAAGGGTTGAAGTTAGCTAACTCCTTCGAGTAAGCATTTTGTATTTTTTTTTTCTAATGTATTCGAGCGTAGATGTTTAATTGGCTTTCAAGTTATTTCTAAATTATGTTATTTGGAAATCTTTTAGATTCAAATTTTAACTTATGAATGTGAAATATGTAACATATTTTTGGATTGGTGAATTTAGAAATATATTTTTCTTTACGATTGGTCAATCTGAAAGTGTATTTTTGAACTTTTTTTTCATATTATATAATTCATAATTTCTTTTTTTAACTTATAGATTACATGTTCCATAAATAAGTTGGAATATTTACTATTTGCTAGAAATGATTTTAATCTAAAATGTTGTAATAATAGTTATTTTTTATAGAAACGAATGATGAATTTTGGATTAAAATATTCAATGAAGTTTATGTATTGACTAATATAGATTAAGTTCTTATCAGGAAATGTGATTCAACAACAAATGAATTAGATAAAGAAGATTGTAGTTTTACTGAAAATGTAATAAGTAACCCATCATGATATTATAATTACTATATATTTATTTTTGGATTTGTCATTGTGATACTAAATTCAAATATAACAAACGTTCAACAAAGAAAAAATATATATATATATATATATATATATATATATATATATATATATATATATATATATATATTTTTATATTTTATAAAAGAGATGAAAAAGAGAGATATACAGAGAAAAAAAGAAAGAATATAGAGATAATT
>Ga0099824_1010895_pt1 | contig 10496 bp, 4 predicted proteins | sample SiratrowhiteBW_FD_76837 | JGI IMG/M metagenome (GOLD analysis project Ga0099824, IMG submission 76837) | Root nodule microbial communities of legume samples collected from California, USA - Siratro white BW | ecosystem: Host-associated > Plants > Roots > Nodule | place: USA: California... | reverse complement strand
TATATATATATATATATATATATATATTACAATTTTTCATATTATAATTGGAATGATATACAAAATAATTTAATATTTATTCATTCAAGTTTATATATTATAAAAATAATAATTAAAATTAAAAACATTAAAATAACAAATAAAACAAGAAATTCAATTTAATAATTTATTAATATATGTTCTTATATTGTAATAAAATAAATAATAAAAGAAAAATATTAAATTAATAAATAAAATATAAAATAAAATGATTCATTTAAAATTTATATTATACTAAGTAACTTATTTTAATATATTATTTTTTAAAAATATAACTTTTTTATTTATAAATATTTTATATAATTTTTTATTTTAATCTAAAATTTATTTGGACTCAAATTTATCTTTAAAAATTATTGTTTATACAAAATTATTTTTAAAAATAAATTTAAATATATACAACAAATTTATTCAATTATATCAATCACATCAATTATAAACTTTCCACTTAGTTTTCACTTCTTTTTCTCAATCTTTCCTATTCAATTCTTTCTTTTCCCATTACTCCTTTAGTCAAGTCTTAAGATATCAAAGAAAGTAAGAAAAGTAAAAAACTAAAAATATAAAACAAATTAAAGTGAAAAAAAAGTCATTTAATAAGAATATAAATGAGTAAAAGAGTAGGATGTTTTATATATTGCTTTTGATGATTACTATTATTATAAAAATCTCATAATTAATTTAAATAGTGAATTATGAATACTATGTTCTATCTTTATCTAGAGGTTACAATGTTGCATGAAAACAAACAAACCACAGGAAAAATAAATGATTTAGTAAATTGTGACTCGTGTCATTGGATTTTATCCAAATTTTACATAGTATATATTTAATTTACCAATTTCATAAAAAATTAAAAAATAATTTAATTGCATTTTTAACTGAGTAATATTATATTTTTCTACTAATTTTACTCCAATTTCACAAAGAAAATATAAAATATAAAATATTTTAGTCTTTAAAAATATAAAATACTATTTACTATATAAAGAAAGTGATAAAATTTGCTAACTTTACTCTTTTAATTATTTTTTTAATTTCAAAACCATTTTTTAAAACATTTCTCACCCTCATCTCTCTCACTATTTCTCCGTCCCCACCTTTTTTATTTTCTTCCTCCTCTTTTCTTTTCTTAAATAACAAAGTTGGCTAAAAATTCAATCTACTTGTAAAATATTTTCTTTTACAAAACTTTCATTAACTCTTAAACTATAAATTGATCGATAAATATTTTATATAAATAGATTCTTAATTAATTTTTGTTATTTATAATTTAATTGAAAAATCAGGATCAACTTAAACTGTCCTACTCAATTGACCCAATCCGACTTAAAGTCAATCGATCCGACATTTTTGGATGTAGATTCAACCTTGATTAACTCTATCTTAACGTGACCTATCCTTTTCCATGTTATTAACAGAATAATACGGAATAGAAAAATATTGAATGAAATATTGAATATCCCGTGACAGGCAGTGACATTATTTTATATATTACTACGTTTTTAATCATTAACATAATAACGAGATACACAGACAAAACACCAAAACATTTTTAAATTCTATTTGATTAAATTAAACGTGAAACATTAGATAATGAAAATTTCACACTTCCCTTTTTATATTATAACAATTTATCACAGGAGGTTAATAGTAAATTATGAAGTTTAAAATAAACTATTGCACGCATGTCAAAAGTTACATTAAAAACTGCAAGTGTCATAAAAAACAATGGCTTAATATAAAATAAAATCAATGGTGACAATTTAATTGAATTTTTCATAATTATTGATATTCATATGAAAACAAGAATATAAACATATAACTAATTTTTAGTTTTATTGGAGTGAATTTAAAAGTGAAGAAAATTTATATATTTTATTCATCGCTATAGCACATTTTATCATTTATGAATGAAATTAGTACTTCTTCCAAGTTCGAATGCATGAAGAGATTTCTTTTTCCAGGAAATAGGGTACGTACTGACCAATAAATGTAACATTTATCAACCTCTAATGAACATATAATTTCGTATATTATTTATGCACAAAAAAGGACGTATAATATCCTAATATCCCCCTCCGGATGGGAGAAAGAGTTCACTATGGCCTAGTATTCGATCCATCGTCCTCTGCAGATTTCTTCAGAGTCAGTCCTGTCTTACTTTGGCCTCCCTGAATGATTAAAAATCAAGACCAAAAATTATTCGTTGCCACAAAAATAAATGAAAATTGAGCGTCTGTGCAGGAATTACAGACATAGCTTTTCAATAAACTGAAGTTATAACATTCCCTACAATTAAGATACAACTTTCTGGATTAAAATTTTTTAAATTTGTGATATACATAAATCATGTCATATTCCTTGATGCTAAAGAAATTAACTTCAAATTATTAGAATTATGCAACTTACTGAGGGAAAGTCATTAATCTCTTCAGTCTCAAAAATCAATCAATCAACTTTGCACGTCATCCTGATGTCCTAATTGGTTTGGGGGACAAATATCTTGCGAAAATAACATTACATTTAGGAACAACTTAAGTGGCAAACAAACACACACTTAAATGGGTTGAGCGGGGTCGGCAATTTCTTAGCTCTCTACAAATGTTAGTAGGGTTGAGTCACCTATGAACTCAACCTGTGGTGCAGGGTTGGTCCCTGCATAACCACCATTCCAACCCCCCATAAAACGAACATTTTTCTCGTTCAAGCAGAATGAAAAAGATCGAATTCTATGACAAACATGAAATAGACATTAAAATCATATTTTTTTTAAAGGACTAATAGTTTATCACTTACTGCTCCCTTTTGACCAGTCAATCTTCGGATTGATGGAGCCCGTGCCACTGAGGAAGCAGCTGCAGCGGCAGCCACACGTATTCTAAAATATAAAATAGGTAACATTCAAATTCTGATTTACAACAGTTTCATACTAATCAGGAGATTAAGATTTGAAAATAATTACCTCTTATGAACATCAACATATTCATCTGTCTCATCCACAATCTCCTCCTGCATCATTGGAAACACATGCAATCAATATTTGAGAGAAGAAAGATGTACTAGAGTACTGAGGGTGGGGGAATATCTCAAAATGCTGTAATTTACTTGCAAGAGTTCTTCAAATACATCTTCTAATGTGATAATACCAATCACTTCACCATCATCAATATTATCCGAAAAGGAACCATTTGTTGTGGCATCACTACGATGCATACCAGCTGACTTATTGATGCTTGGAGGCCTTGAAATCTTAGGAATGTCAACCACAATACTTTCCGTCTTCTCATCCTGCTTCAGAAGTAATGGAGTAGTCAATTGTGAATCCCCATCAACCCTTTTGTTTCTTTCATGTGTCTCTGCACTAGTTATTTCAGGAATTGTCTTTTCTTTCCCTCTAGCCCTAACAACAGCAGCCATGTGGCTACTGCCCTTCTGAAACTCATTCAGTATATCATAAAGAGGCATATCCGCAGGAACTCTGTAAATAAAATATAAAACATTACACATATTCCCTATATTGAAATTAAATTTTAAAGAAAATAACAAGAGTATATATTAATAAATCAAAAGTTAAAGACAAGAAAATCATTCACATGCTTAAATCTAATCCCCTTGTGCTTTTAGGAGACTTGATTCTTGACAAAGGTAGACTTTATAACTACATGGATAGGAATTTGATCCTTAACACCCTAATTCTTAATTAAACTAAATTTCAGGATCAGCTAAATGAGATAGTGTTTTGTCCCTGTTGGAAGGCCAAAGGGCTCTTGCCAAGGGTATATCAAAGATGTAAAATTGACAACTGTGACTCCATTTAAAAATTTAGCTCAGTCCCTTTTGCTTTTAGGAGACTTGATTCTTGACAAAGGTAGACTTTATAACTAAATGGATAGGAATTTGATCCTTAACACCCCAATTCTTAATTAAACTAAATTTCAGGATCAGCTAAATGAGATAGTGTTTTGTCCCTGTTGGAAGGCCAAAGGGCTCTTGCACAAGGCTGTATCAAAGATGTAAATTCACAATAGTGACTCCATTTAAAAATTTAGTATAGTTACTCCTTGACAACAAATGTACCGTGGGATTCTCCTGATGGAAACAGCACTGACAGGTGTCTCTGTTTCAGGCCGTACAGTGAGAAGACTTTTGACCTAATTTTAAATAGAATTTACGTGAAGAAAAGAGAATATATAAAGTAATTAAAAGGGATACACTAAATTAATGTCAACGGGAGCGGATTTAACACCCACCAGTAGAAGCCCAATAATGTTTTTTGGATTTCCAGAATAGACAGGAACTCGGCTGTGCCCACGAGCAAGAACTTTCCCCATTGCCTCCCTGATTTTGGTTAAAGGGGTGAAAATTGCAAGAGTGAATACATAGATATACTTCGTAGCCAATAATTCTACTCTCAGTATGCAACTGAGGTCAGGTCCTACTTATTTTGAGGGAGATAATAACTAGAGAAATATTAGTCGCATGTTCCAGTATGTACAGTAGAAAATAAATATAGCTTCAGCAACCAAAAAGTCCTTATAAAAGTAAGGAAATTAATTCCTCTTCAGTCAAAACATCCATTTTTCAAACAAATTTCAATAAAAAACCTTTTCTATTTAAGAATATCACCCTCTCTGTGACCAAAAATAAGTTACACAAACAAATTAGACTTTTCTTCTTAATATCTCAAATACCTGAACACAAAAATGCACATTATAGAAGAATTGTCGCTTTTTACGCTGATTTTAACAATTGTCCCTTTACAATGTTCAATTGACTTGTTTGTATACTAGAGTTCCTGCGTCTTGTCTATTTGGTCATATTACAATGTAGAAAAGTCTATTTAACCCAACACAAACATTTATTTCGTTGAAAACACACACCAAATAAAAACCACAATAATCTCTACACAGTATTATAAGAACTAAGGGAAAAAAACAAAGAACAATAAAACACAAGTTCAATCCAAAAGATAGAGTGAGATGCATACTGACCAGTCCAATTTTGAATTAACATCCAAAGAAAAAGTTGATTCAATAGGGGTCATGGCCTCTTCAGCAGTCTGGTAAAAAAAAATCAATATTTGGAAAAAGGAGAGTTGAACACAAGTATGCTGCTAAAACAGATGTATAAAATATATCATGCACAAGTCAAAATAGTACAGCATGATAATTAATACTAAGGTAAAATAAAGAGAAGACTTTAGTACAAAGGACAATATATAATTTAGAGAATACAAGATCATGTGAAGTGAATGGAAAATTTTGCACCAAGAACAAGTCATACTTTGATAGGCCTAAAGATATTTTAAAAAATAAGACACTCCTTAAGCATTGCTTATACCCATGTATCTCCAATTCCATGTCCAAAACTCCTTTATCTTTCCTAGTAAAATAGAAGACACTAACAGTGTGATTCGATAAGGTGTTTCTGACATCCTGATGCATGTTGAACGGGAATTCTACTCTCATAAAGGTTCCCTTAATGGGAATTCACACACGCTAGAACTAGTTACATATTACCAAATCCTTGAACCAACCATCACTTGTTTCCACATTCCATCATCTTCAATTCGTGTTGAAATTATAAAATTACAAAAGAGGTTATAAACATGAATCTCATATTTCAAATTATATTGTACTGTCATTATGTCATATAAATATTGATATATTGATATTCAAAATATATCATGTGGGAAATGCGCTGTTTACCTTTTCAGTCAAATCTAGAGCTCCACTGATAATTGTTGTCTCATCATGCGTAAGCTCTCCACCTTTCCCGGCCTTAAAACAAGAAAATTCAACATTTCTGAATCAAACAGCATGACTACAATGGTAATAATTGGATAACTTTACCAATTGTAACATGACAGATTCCTCAACTAATCAGCCATAATAATACATATTATTTTCATACCTCCTTGCTATGAATTGAGACAAGAGCTTTTAACTGAGCTCGCCTAAATAAAGCCTCATTGTGCCCCAATAGCCTGTCTAGAACCTGGAACAAATATCAGTGACAAAAATAAAATGTATGCCATGATCTTTCTCGAAGTTCTTCATATATATACACTTTAAAAGACTATTACTGTCAAAAAAGACAAGTCTAATGATCTGGTTTTCGACCAAAGGCATCCTACGTCGTTAATACCCATTTGCTTACATGCTAAAGCAATAAAGACTAGAAAAAAACTTATACACACGATTTTGCAAACTGAAGTTTCATGGAAAGATCATGAGATGAAATGCTATTAATTTTCACTTTTTCATCCACTACTTAGTTATATATCATACTGGTTATCCAATAGAATACAAAGAAACATGACTTCTACAGCTTAATGCATAATCAACTGCATCAGTTGTTCATATACTAGAAAAGATGCTAATTTAACCAATATATGACTAATTACCTTTCCAATGGGATAAGCAACTGGATAACAGATTATCATCAAAATTCGGACAAGCCACACGAAGTTAGCACCTACAGCAAGGCCATACCTACTACAAATTGATTGTGGAATAACCTGAAACCAGAGAGGCAAAAAGGAGTCCATAATATTCATTGTGTACAAATTTTGATGCTCAACCACAGAACCATGAAATATAGCAAAACCGAGTACCTCTCCGAAAAACAGAACGAAAGTCACAGAGAGAATGATAGCAACAAACTGATTGAACAGCTTATCTAGGTATATTGGAAGGGCCTGCGATTGCAAGTTTCAAAGCAACAGCTGCTTAAAAGTTAGGCATGATCGACTAGCCAGTGGAAAGAGTACACATTACATACAATTACTCAGCAAAGCCTCCAACATCCAAAAAGCAGATTCATCTATCACAGCAAATCAAATCAACGTGACCGTTTCAACAGGTTAATCAATCAGCCTAATTCATTTCTTACATAATACGGCAGTGTTTCAATTTAAGCATTATGACCTCGTTTCAAATTGATCTCCCGTAAAAACATCGCATGAAATAAACTAACCTACTGAGTTATAATAACCTCTCCTCCAACGAACAAGTTAGAAATAGAAATTCATACGTAAATGAGCATAGCAATCCAACTAATTACCTACCTCCATGGCAGCGGCGTTACACAGAAGTAGAGTCACAAGAAGCTGGTGTTGTTTTTGAACCACAGGAAGTATAGCCGCTGCATATGGACACAAAAATTTTATGTACAACTCCTTAGTTATCAAAGAAAAGCGTGTTCAACAAAATTACGTAATCCGATAAGATTAACGAAAATTCGACCGCCGAAAACAGAGAAATGGAATAGAAGACGAAAAAAGGAAGAGGAAGAACCTGCTTGTTTTTTCTCGGAAGGAGAACCGCTGCGCTGAAGAATCTCGAGGTCAACGAGACCGAGAGACATGAGACCTAGGGTTAGGCCGGACATGATTCCGGCGAAGATGACAAGGAGACAGGATATTCCGGCGTATACGAACCACCATACTGATCCGAAGGGTATGCCTTCAGGTGCTCCGAGTTGGTCCCGATTCATCATTAACGCACTCACCACATTCATCGTCGATCCTTCCCTATTATTTTTCTTCTTCTTCTCTGTTCTCTGTGCTTCTTCAACTGCCTGCAAATGCAAAGTGCAACTGCTACACCTCCAAACCAACTCCTTAACACCTTAACACGTGGCGGAATCAAGGACCGTTTCGTCGATTCGGTGGATCCATTTTACACGTGGATGACGGGACTGGACTACCAGAGTTTCAGATTTTTTACGAAAATATAGTAATTCACTTTGGGATTTGCAAAAGTATGCCTGTTTATATATGAAAATGGATAAATGCGGTTAAAGAACTTGTGTTTTCAACTAGATCTTTTCTTAATTACAAAGGAATGACGCTATCAAAAAAAATATATATTTTATTTGGTTATAATTTTGTACTTAGCCTTATTACTGTTATCATTTTGAATAGTGGAAGCACAACGCCATAATAAAAAAACCATGCAATTTTAAAAAAGTTAGTTATTATAACGATTATAAAAATAAATAAATTATTAAAATGTAAAAGATAAAATCAGAAAAAATATATACTTAAAAAACAGCAATTATAAAAGTGGATTTCTTTACTATTCATCATAGATATAACAGTTATAAAAACAATTGTCTTTATTAATTATTTTAATATATAATAAAAAACACTTTCAATATTTTATCCTGGTAAATACTATCACTATGGGTAATTTATTCGTTGTGAGCAATTCGTTGGTAGAATTACTCTGTGCACAAACTATAAGTAATGTCATTAAAAATCTTATTACCTAAAATTATTTTTTTAACATGATTTATTTTATATTCAGAATAACACACCATAATGTAAACATCATTTGAAATTTATTTTAAATTAATTTAGGTTAAAATATCTCTAAACAATAATTAATTAAAACATATATAGTAACAATTTTAGTTTTACAGAAAAAGAAATATTATTATACACCAAAAATTAATAAATTTTGATTTTTCCATCAAATGTTGTCCATCATTAAAGCATTACATCAAAAAAGTGAAAAAAAAAATCAAAATCAAAATGCATATATTGCTAACTAATTCGCGTTTAAGGAGTTCTAAAAGAGTAATATATTACGAAGTAAATAAACTTATTATATTTGAAGCTTATATATTATATTTATTGGAGTATATTTATAACGTTAAAATCAACTGAAATTATAATATCCAGTAGGAGTGATTCTTCCTGCACTTCCACGATGACTTCCTTCACTTTTATAGTTTTTTAAATTCTCATTTTAGACATAATGAAAAGACTATAATGTCTTATGTCTTAAAAGAAAAAGATAAAAAGATTTTGAGGAGATGTTGTATTTGTGACAGTTAAAATTTTATTAAAGGTGGGATGTAAGAGCAATGTAAAGAGATTATAGAGGTAGAAGAAGATCGTGATAGGGGTTGCTAAGGAAGAAGGTTGTTGCTGAGAGAAGAAAGTAGGTTGTTTTGTTCATCCATCGTCGACAGTGTGTTTTAATTTTTTTTTTCAATGTGCAGATTCTCCAACCCGTAATGTTAATATTTTTGTGAAAAGCGTTGCAGGTTGTATAACCCATAACTATTTTTCCTGTACTTTTACTATTGCAGATTGTACAAACCGCAAAGTAAATTTTTTTGAAAATAATTACGGATTATACAATTCACAATATAAAAAATTTTCTAAAATACATTGTGGGTTATATAACCCACAACCGTTTTTGAAATTTTTTTATGTTACGAGTTATACAACCTGTAATGTTTTTTTAAAAAAAAATTATATTACGGGTTGTATAACCACAATGTGTTTTTGAAATTTTTTTATATTGCGGATTTTGCAATCCCTAACGTGTTTTGATACTTCTGAGAGAGTTTGTCTCCATTCTTAACTGCTGAGCTTAACCATTCGGGTGGAAAAAATATATTTGTGCATCGTATGTTAATGTGTTCATTATACATTTTTGGGCAATCGGAGCCTGAATTCCGACCACCAATGTCAGAAGTGGTTCAAGCACTGGTGCGATTAGTGCAACGAGCTAACATGACCAAACGAACATTTAGTAATAATGATCATGAAGAATCCCAATGAGGAAGCGAACATTAAGAAAATTCGGAGGTGCAGGAACGTTCGTATGGAGGTACAGGGTCGCCGGAGGTGGGAGGATGGAGGTGGGAGAGAGAGATCTGCAGGGTGAAAGTATAAAGGGTAATATGGGATTTTAAAAAATTTGAGAAGGGTATTTTTATAAAACCATAATTAGTATGAGGTGCAGGAAGTCGTCATGGAGGTGCAGGAAGAATCACTCTCCAGTAGGTTGAAAACTAATCATGAAGTCAAATAGCCCAAAGGCGATGTTTGTATAATTGGATTGAATGAGGCCCATTATCGGAAAATGGCCCAAAAAATATCTTAACTCTGCCGCCATTGCATTCTACACCCCATGGTTTGAAGCTGCATTCCCACGGGGTGGTGAAATGTCAAAAATACATGGGATTCAAATTTATAAAACTACATTTTTTTAAGTGATAATTTAGAATCTATTTTCAAGCTTTGTATACCTTCCAAATCATATTCTAAAATATATTTTCAGAACTAAAAAACAATTCTAAAATATATATTAAAAGTATATTAATACATTCTAGAATATATATTTTAAAATGTATTTTTGAATTTGAAATATATTATAGAATATATATTTCAAAACATATTAATACATTTTAGATTATATATTATATTTTTAATTTAGAAATACATTCTAAAATAAATTAAGAATATATTTGTGAAAGGTAAAGGTAAAAATTAAATTTTAATAAGATCGCAATATATATATATATATATATATATATATATATATATATATATATATATATATATATATATATATGGTGAAATATATATATACGAATAAAAACACATAAAACACATATATAAAAATATAAAATATAAAAAAAAATATAAAAAT
>Ga0099824_1010894_pt1 | contig 10497 bp, 7 predicted proteins | sample SiratrowhiteBW_FD_76837 | JGI IMG/M metagenome (GOLD analysis project Ga0099824, IMG submission 76837) | Root nodule microbial communities of legume samples collected from California, USA - Siratro white BW | ecosystem: Host-associated > Plants > Roots > Nodule | place: USA: California... | reverse complement strand
TTTTACCATCTAATTTGTCAATTGACAAATGAACATTGACATAATTAGTATAGTGCTCCGGTATAGGAAAAGTAGAGGAGGCGTTGGTAGTTGCGGAAGAATCCATGGAGGAGAGAGAAAAAACGCAAAAAATCAAACATGCTCCGATCAAAATAATAAGGACAGATCCAGAATGCTTGCACGACGGCAATCACAACGGCGGTAATCGCCACCGGAAAAGTCACCGGACGTGCCGCCACACGCGGCGGCAACGATGACGGTGACCGGAATTAAAACGGTCACTGCAGGAACGTCGGTGCTTCGATTGACGCGATTCCAAAGGCACAGTAATCTCCTGGATGAGACGCTTCTGATGGTGGTGTCACCGACCCAATCGGCGGTGGCGGCGACGGCGGTGGTGGAAGCGGCGGCGGCAGCGGCAAAGGTTACGGCAGCGGCGACGGAGGCACTTGAACGAGACGGTGAACAGTGGGTTCACCGGAAAAATTTAACCCTAACCCTAACCCTAAGCTCTAGAAACCATATTAAAATAGAGAAATAGGTATAAGATTAATTCCCTTGTGTGTAAATACACATAAATGGATGTTTATTTATAGATGATAAAAATAAGAGAAATAGTAACAAAATAACAGAGAACATGGACTAAACCCGTTATATTCAACAGTTAACATTATTTTATATATATATATATATATATATATATATATATTAAAAATGTATTTGAAAAATAATTTATTTTTTTATATAATTAAGAAGGTCAATATTCTTCTTTAATTACTTTTCTATTGTTGTTTTTTTCGTGTATCTATATTTTTATTTTGTTAGTTTAAAGACACTCACTTATATTTCTTTTAATTCATTTTTTTTAATTTTTATAAATTTATTCATAATTCCTTTTTGTTATTCAATTAAATTTTAATTATTCTTTTTTTATTCTGAGATTAATTAAATAATAAATAAATAATGAAATAATTTTGATATTAATTTAACAATCTAGCAATTGATAATTAAGGTATAATCTTTGAACTGTAGAAACTTAATAATATATATACTTATATAATCATATAAAAAGCTTGTTAATTTGTTAGGTTAATAAACTAATAGGCTATTACTTTGTTAGGTTTTAAAATTTTAAATTAATAATTTTTTTAATAAAAAAGATAACATAATAATAATCTGATAAATAAACATATAACAAGCAATGAAATATTGCTAATAGAAAAATTAATTGAATAACAGTACAATCAATTTTACTTTTTTTTTTATTTTTACATAATATGATACACTCAAAAGAAGAAAAAATCAACACAAATCTCAATTCCTCAATCTACTACTTCAAGCCTCCAAATAGAGACACACACATAAATATAGTAATAGTATACAATGATAAAACAAATTTATAATTGGATAATGAGCTAATGACGATGAAACACTCAAATTGAAGTAATAACATAGAAGATTCGGGTGGAAGAGTCAAAGAAGGAAAGAGATAAAAACAGATGTGAATCTGATGAAATAATAGAAAGAGATAGAAAATTAGAAAACTTTAAGATTTATAGTTTTTTGACTATTCAATCTCTTTTTAAAGAAAAAAAATGTTATTAATTTATTATTTATTAGGAGAAAGTTTTAAAACTATTATTCATTAAATAATATTCACCATATTAATATAAATTTAACAATCACAGTTAATATATTTTAAACTTTTAATAAATAAATATTTTTAAGTGTAATTTTAAGATTAAATGTTTTTAATTTATAATAATATATTAATATTAAACTTTCCTTAGACTTAAAACACTTGCTTTACTTACTTGAGCCTTAAGCTAACTCTGAACTGTAGTGTCTACTCCAACTTCAATACGGATCCACTTCTTCTTATGCTTCACCTTGACTTTATCTTTTTCTTGAGCCCGTTCTTTTTTCATATGAGCATCTACTCTTTAACAATTGACTTAAGTCGTTCACGACTATCAACCTTTTGAAGAAGGTAAGAGATAATAACATTGATGATGTTTGTAGAAACTTTTGATAGGGATGTTCGCTGACACATGTCCTTGATAATGTTATGTATTGAAATAACATGTTAGCTCTAGAAAATAGAGCTTTTAAAAATACTTTGATAATGCTATTGCAAGAGAGTCTGTCAGACGCTACATGAGGGTAGTTTGATGGGTTTATAACAATATGTTTTAAATCTTTTTAAATGTAATGCAACATGTAATAAAAATAAACAAAAATAACACAAATTTTATAAGTTCACCCAAAATTGGTATCCATTCAATTCTCCTTTACGAACTATAAAGAGTTTTGCTAATAATAATTTATTACAAGTATTATCACAACCATTCTTTTTTTTGCAACTAATATAAAGATCACCCTTGATTGTCTGATTACATAAAACCTCTTCAGACTAAGTATTAAAATTTCTATTAGTTATACAATAATAAATTGTTTAATTACAAGATTTACACACAAACAAGTTGATATGAAATATAAGTTCCTTGCTTTATAGAAATTAAATTAGTGAAAGCCATATAAAGATATTTCACTCTCGCTAGGTAGCATCTAGATAAAACTATTATAGGTTGTGCGCACGCGCGCACATATAATTATACAATAACAAAGTTGTTTAATTACAAGATTCACACTCAAACAAGTGAATTTGAAATATAAACTTGTGTGCATAGACACGTACACACGCGCACACATCCACATACTCACACACAGACACACAAACACGCACACGCGCACACCCACATCCACGCACATGCACACAGAGAGACAGAAGCACGTGCACATGAACATGCACACCTACACACACAACACTCACGCACGCATATGCATACACACACACATGCACATATACACACAAACACATAAGCGTACGCACACGCTTACACACAGACACACACCCATACACACATGCACGCACGCCAACATAAATGCGCACACGAACACATACACACATGCACATTGCCACAAGCACAAACACATGCACACACACACACATGTACACACACACATACTAAAGGGTTAAATAAACAATTTGGATAAATAATTAGTTGGTCATTTTGAAAGTAAGGTGATAAAAGATTGATCTATAGGTATTGGGAATGAAAAGGTGGGCTGATGTGAAAGTCAATTGAATGGTGGTTGAAAGGAGCATCCAGAGGGTTGGTAAGGAGTGTATATTGGAGCTCTTTCTTTGCTTGAGCTTATAAGGTCAAAGCCTTAATAGCCTTCTTCTTTGTGGAAACGCACACAATCTTTTTAGTTCATGTAAATTGTAAATTCTCAACACTTTGACTATCATTCTATTTGCAACTTCCTTAAGGGAGATAAAAAAGTCATCCTAAGGTGCACCACTCTTATTTCATTTGGGTATAAAGAAAGGTTTGGGTAGAGGTTGAAGATAAAGGTGGTTGTGGAGATGGTAGGAAAAAAAGATCATCCAAGAGAGGTGTTGAACAATGTGTGGATTGGTCTCTTCACAATTGATGTGGATAGGTATCTACTGCGACCTGGATCACAACGGGACAATGATCCAAAAGAGAAAAAATGAAAAGAGAAATGTGATGGAAAGAGATGGAGTCACCATGTATATTTTTGATCATCTTCACCAGAAGAAATCACACCCCTACAAAGCCTATGAACATCATCAACACCAAGGGTCATATTCAGCTCCTCATTACCTCCATCTGCACTTCTTGGTGGACTTCTTGGTGGACTCCTTGTTGGATGCCTTGGCGGAGTGATGAAGGATGACCCTTTAGTGCTTTTAGTAGGGGCAATTGACAATTGCTCTCGTAGCACTCTAATTTCTTCTGCAAGTGCAGCCACAACCTTTACATTAGATCGAATTTTTTCTCTTCTAATACATTGTTCCGCTATAAGTTTTGTCCATTCATTTGAGTCGTCAACATCATCAACCTCCAAGGAATTTGGAGTTGAAGGGCATACAAACTGAAGTGCATTGCGCACAACTTCCACATTCTCATCCTCCTCATTCGTCAAGCTCTAGTCCCAAATAATCTACATAAGTAGTACACAATGCTTGTCACCAAATGGAAATCATTATATAATCGTAATCTACAGAATTCATAAAGGACTCACAATTACCTCATTCTTTACAAATGATGACTCAATCTTTGATAACCTCACATTTATGCAAGGACAATCAAGAAAATGTGGAAACAAACAATTGCGTCCCATTACCACGTGCTACACAACCCACACCTTCTCAAACAGAAAACAAGTCAAATATCATATCTTTATTTCCAAAATTGACACAACATTCTATATAATTTAAATTGAACAAAGCACAAACCTGCAACATAGTTATGCAACCAGTCAAATGTAGGCCGACAGTGTTTTTCTGATGGTGGAAGAGATAAGAAGCTCGATCGAGACTCTTGACCAATAAAGAATGAATAACTTCCCCCAATTTTGCAGATTAAACGTCTTTAATTATCTAATAAACTTAAAGGAAAGGAACTAACAGTCCTACAAATGCATGAAAAATAAAAACTAAAAATATAAGCAGTATATACAATCTACAATAATTGTGCACATTGTCTTCCTCACCTAATTTCAAAACAATCTTGTTAATTGTAAAGTCCTCCTCACCAAACAAATGATTAACCAACCCAAGTTTACAGTTATCCTAACTAACTTGTTCTCCACTAACATCCAACCCCAATCCAACATAAACATAAAAACATTGAATGGAACCAAATGCTCTCTAATTTTTAAGCTCTTACTTTTGCTACTCCATTTGCTCACCAACTCACGCAACAAGGAATTGTAAATTTTTAGTGGCTTTTGCAAATGAAACATATATCTGAAAGGGGTCCTCTCCAATTGTTCTCGTTGCAATGGACCATTGTATAATTTATTTGCATAATAGGGTCATAGTTAACCCATGTCTAAGCCTAACCTACAAATTATATACAACATACATGGTACTATCTTCACATCTCATACCATTAAATAACAAAAGCAGTGCAACTTACATTAGATTGTCTAACAGCCACAAAAACTCCTCTTCCAGTCATGTATGTAGAATCGTTAAAACACCTAAACACAAAAACCAAATCATGTCAGGAAATAATCCACAAAAAACCAACCCACCACCACTCACTAAACTAGAACGAAAACTAAAACAAATTCATCACACATTGACAACCAAAAAGCTAAAGCAAACCCTAAACCCTCTTCCTATGACCAAAAGGCTTTCATCGTTCTCCATCACACATTCACAACCAAAACCAAATAAAATACATACCAAACACACATTATCCATATACACACATTGGGCATAAAAACAACACCAAACACACGAGTGCCTAGACCCTAAACCACAAAAATGATACCACCATGGCTAGCATTCAAAAGGAAAACACATTCAAAATGAAAACACAAGCCACCCTTTTTCGGCACCATATATTCAAGTAACAAAAATATTCAAACATGAAAACCCTAAACCCCTCACAGAAATCATTCGTCAATAAAAAACTAAACAAGAAAACGATAAATAAAACTTCATTTTTGATCAAAAACCCCATAAAAGACGTACTTTTACTAAAAAATGCACTAAATTCGAACCATCACACCTTTACAGTGAACATCGCAACAAAACCTAACTGAACAAGAACCTTCACACCGACTTGCACGAAAGTAACAAACGAGAAACCTTGCGACGACGAGAAAAGTAGAAGGAGAACTGAGCACGTAAAACTGAAATATGAAGCACCCTTTATTTTTTTTTTTTTCACATTTAATAACTCATTACACGTTGACTTCCTACACCTTCACATGCTAGCTTAAAATAATATTTCTTTTATATCTCACAATGACAAATAAAGATTTTGTTACATAAAAATGTCAAAATATCATTTCTCAATAAAATCCTTTAATCAATTAATTTGTGCAAATAAATAAACAAGATAAAGAAAATATAAAAAAATCAATTAAACTAAATAGGTTCCAAGAGCTCTCAGCTATAATTTTAAATAAGAGTTTTATTCACATTATATAGAGAGTTAAATTACCCTAACTTATCACGAAGAAATTAACCCATCTTACTTAATTTCCAAACTCAAATTACCCGTAATTGCTCCCTAAAACCAAAAACAAAATTAGAACATAACAATATTTTAACAAAAATTAAAAATTATGTATGAAATTAATCCTAAATCAACATATAATACATCTGACTTAATGATAAAAATGAAGTAAAAGATAGAATGAAATGCAAAACATCAATTATATCAAATAAAATATCCTTAAGCATTTTTATTACCTAAATACTTAATATTCCATGTATTTGTGCTTATTTTTCACTTGTGATTATTTTTTAAAGTTTTGATGTGATTAATAATGAACACATCATGCTAACATCATATCGATGTCATTGTCAAATATTTAATGTTGAGTCACCATATATTAAATGTTGAGTTGTCATACATAGAAAATGATATATTTACACGTAAAATTAAAATACAGAAATTAAAAGTGAAAATGATATATTTGTAGCTACGAAAAAATTGTGAAGAAATTGAAAAATAGTTCCATAAAAATAGAGAAATGAATATAGACATTTTTTTTAATGTTTTGTTGATTTCAATATGTTTTCTTAATCGTATTTATGGTAACGAAAACAACATTTTCTCAAAATAAAACCATGAAGAAATAAAGCTTGAAGGAAATGAAGAAATAAATTAAAAATAAATCATGATCCCTTCCTCATTTTCTTTTTAGGTTTACTTAAATTAAAACATTTTCTTATATTATTTCATTCTCTCTTACATGAACATTTGCGTTTATATTTCTATCATTGAGAACACAAATGTGAAAATAAAGAGAGTCTACTAATATACTAATAGACATATAATGCAATAAATTCGACTAATTTTATTAATATATACCATTAATAAATTTTAATATTATTTTATAATTGTATAATATGATTTGATTTGATTTGTAAAATTTCCAAACATATTTTATTACTGCAATGAAGAAAATAATATTCGAAGTAAGAACTTGAGAAAGCAATCAAGAAAAAGAAATCAAGAAAACAATCATGAAATAAAGAAGAAAAACAGTAAATCTATATTTCATTAACGGGAATGCGTATTACTAGGATATGAAGAATATATATGTTATGTTCTAATGTGTTAGTGTTGAACTACACAGATGATTTTAATCACGAGTACCATATATATATATATATTAAGATAATGAATCTTAAACTCACACTACACTTTTAGATTAGTTTTTCAGTGAGTAATGTTTATGAAGTTTAGAGTATAACGTTGAGACAACCAGAATGTAGATTATTTCCTTTAACGTTTAGAATTCTTTAGAAGGAATGAATATTGTTTGAAAAAAAGAGAGTTGTAAAAGTATTTAGAATTACCTTGTGGATCTTAATCCAATATTTATATGAATAATTATATATTAAATATTTGAAATATATAATTATATATTAAAGATATTTAGTGTTAGTGCTGTATCAATTTGAAAGAGATGGTATTAAGATATTTGATAGTTGTGTATTTTCAAGATTATGAGACTTTTTAATGTATGGTAATTGAAAGTTATCTGTCTCTAAATAAGTTAGATTGCTCTACACATATTTTTCTCTGATTTGACATTCTAACGATAATTAATAAATAAATTATCAAATCTACAACACTTTGTTATTTATTTATAATTGTTAAACATTCTTTCATTCTTGTAAATATGCTATATTATAAGTCCCTGTAATATTTTTATTTACAGAACTATAAATTATGCATTTTTTTTAACTTTTAATCCTTATAAAATTATCATTTTTAGTTTTAGATTAATATTTGTATAATGAAACACTGAATGACTTCATCATTACATTAACATGACATCATCAATATAATGCTGTTTTTGTTATGGAAAGTGATGACATGTACTAAGAACAAAACATTAAAAAAATTTCATGAAACCAAAACCAAAAATCGATATAATTGTACCAACTGAAACCATTTTCAAGTTTATTTTATAAAAATTATACGATTTAATTATTTATTTGGTCCCACAATTTTTTTCATTGTTTTCAATGTCAAGTCCCATTACTTCCAAAAAAACGTTGATTACAATTTTTTTCTAATTAATGTTATTTTTTCCATTAAATTGATAAAAACAATGTTTATACAAAGTCACAATGACATTAGAATTGTAATATGGTAGTTGACATTTAATTGAGCAGATAATGAGATTTGGTGGAGGTTAGTATTTTTAAAGCTTTAGAGTTGCAACTGTAATTGGATCATTTCACATTTCTAGTGCCAACTGCATTCGTTTCACACTTCTATGTGTTTAAAAATAATAATATTTTATTAAGGTATTTCATTTGTTTTTATTCTCTCTTCTCCCTCATCTTTTTCTCTCCCTTATCTCTCTCCCCTCTCTTTTTTTTTCCATTTAATAAAGAATCATCTTTGTTTAGTTTCTCTTTGTCATTTGCCTCTAACATTCACCTTTATTGCATCTTAATATTAATATCAAATAAACAACATAATGGTGGATGGTGGTGTCTTATCTTCTTCCTATCTAACATTTACCACATCTCAACTCTGACTTTAGACAAATAAATTCAAATATTCTTGTGATATTTCTTCTTCTTTACATCAACCTTAATATTCTTGTTTTTTTACTTTCACATGTATTGTTTATCACTGTGTTATCATATTTTGAAATAAATATATTAATTATTTTATTTTTATCTTAAAATAGGAATTAGAAAAACTTAAGTTTTAATTCATATTATTAATTTTTCATTTTAAAAGTATTTTTATACAAGATTTCAACGTTAGAAACCAAAGTGGTTTTAAAAGACAAACATTGTGACTAAATAAAATAAAAATAATAATGATTACAATAAATAAAATAATAATAGTAATATTGATATTAAGAATAAAACATATTTATGAATATAAAAAATTATATATGATTATTTAAAAAGAAAATAATATTATTAACAAAAATAAAAAATAATTAACTAATTATTATATATTAAAATTCTAATTGACAAAAAAAAATAAGAAGATAATATTGTATTTAATATAAACATTACTTTTTAAAAAAATAAAATAAAAATAATAAAAAAATAAGAATAACAAATTTTTCATTAAATGAGAAAAAAGAGATAGGAGAAAGAAAAGAGAGAAAGAAGAAAAAGAACGAAAAATAAAAGCAAATGAACACTTTCCAATAAAATATTACTTTTTTGTATATATAGGAGTCTCAAAATATTATTATTTTTAAGAGAATAATTTCACCTACACAAATAAATAAATATATATATATATATATATATCATTGTGGCATATTACAACTTGGATTAGCACATCTGAAACATATAACTTGCTTGCTATATATGATACACTTAAGAAATAAGAATTGAAGAAACCCTGGTCAAACCATATTTATACAAGAAATGAGAAGTTGACTTTTTCAAACTGATATTCTTTAATGCATATAAACTTATTTCAATGTATGTTCAAGAAATATTCTTGTGCTTATGTTCAAGAAATAGTTATCTGTCAACTATATGCCACCTCTTTCAATATGCATAAAACTTTATAACAATGAATACGAAATTGCTTCTCGTGTTTCCAAGTTGTGACCATTTGATAGAAAACCTCTCTTGACATAAAATATGCAATGCTCTAGGAAGCTAGATGTTGCATGCTACAGGCAAAAAAGTAGTAGTATGCTCACTTCTACAAGCCTCGTCTAAAATCAAAATTTGAAATGTTAAATGATTAACCAACCAATCTAGTCTAACTTTTCTTAAATATGTTAGTGTCTTTATAAGTTGTAAATTTGAAACCTTTGGCTATACCCAAACATGCATTTAAATCTGTGGGACTAAACTGTCCTCACTTTATCTTTCAATATGTTAAGAGATCACATGCACTATATTCCTGTGTTTCATCTAATATCTTGCATCTTCAACTATAGTAAAAAGTTGTACTTGGCTATTTAGGTTTGAATTAGGAAGAGTGTCCGTTGTTGAAAGCTGTAGCTAATCAGTTCAATGTTTGTAACTCAATTTTCTTCATCTTGGTCCTACTGCTATAATGCCACTTTAAGCAGATGACATTGTAATATTTCAACACATCTTAGTTTTTCTCCATTATTACCAAGCTTAAAGGCATAATTTTACATAAGGATCTTTGTTTTTCCCACTTCCACCTTAATTTCTTGGTGTAGAAAATAGAGAAGAATGATCAAAGTATCTTCCTTCATAAGCAAAACTATAGTCAGAACATTCTCAAAAGAATTGTTATATGGTGTAATTTATTAGAACACACTCCTAGAACTCAAGAGGAGACATATTAACATCTGAAAATTATAACTGTTGTTTTTCGGGTTTTTTTTTTTTTTTTTTTTTTTTTTTTTTTTTTTTTTTTTTTTTATTTTTTTTTTTTTTTTTTTTTTTTTATTTTTTTTTTT
>Ga0099824_1010893_pt1 | contig 10497 bp, 6 predicted proteins | sample SiratrowhiteBW_FD_76837 | JGI IMG/M metagenome (GOLD analysis project Ga0099824, IMG submission 76837) | Root nodule microbial communities of legume samples collected from California, USA - Siratro white BW | ecosystem: Host-associated > Plants > Roots > Nodule | place: USA: California... | reverse complement strand
TTTTTATATAAAAATAATACATGTATGTTTGTTTTTATTTTTTTTATATTTTTGATAAAAAATAAATATTTTTATATATATATATATATATATATATATATATATATATATATATATATATATATATTTCATGGTGAATAATTTTTTTTCAAAAAAAAAAAAAATGTAATAGGCTCAAGTCTTTCTAACAAAAAAGTTTGTTCAAATAAAAGTGAATGAATTAAACTTCAAATACTATTATATCATCAACACAAATAACTATAAGAATTATAGAAATCTTCATGAACCTTAGACATAGACAAGTCCTTTTTAAGAATTGAAAATGTGAAGTTTACAAATTTTATCTTTTTTTAGTTTAGGAGAAACCTGGTGGTTGTTGTAAGAAAATAATTTCTGCTGGTCTCTGTAAAAAAAAGTCATTATTGATGTCAATTTCAAATTCATGTACAGAAGAAACCAATCTCACTGGACACATTTGATCACTTGATGATTAGAATTATCTTTATGTTTTTGAAAACTTCCATCTGCAACTAAATCAGGTTCTTTCATATCATCTGCTAGTAGAAATTCACATGTTCACAATCATGAATATACTCTACCATACTCTACCATATGTTTATACTGTCTCTATACCTACAGTTACCATTCACAAATCAGGACGCTCTTGCTTCCTTTCTTCTTCTTTCCATCACATCAAATTTTTCATTTCTAATTTTGACTGTCTTTTAACTAATACAAAAATCTTACTATTTATTCTATTTATCTTATTTCCTATAATAGAAGAAAAAATATTAATATTCATTTCAAAATTCTGACTAAAATTAACTGATGTGTTAAGTATATAAGAAAAGAGAATATTTCGGAGATAAATAATTTTTTTTCAAAATATTAAATTAACATATTTAAAAAATTTAAAGACCAATTTGATGATGGTGAAGATACAAATTTATCCTCATCCGTAAACTTTTGATTAAGAAATCTTTATCGTAATTAGTGACATAATAGATACTTTTAAGATTGTTATTTATGTTGTGGCTGCCCACGTGTTACATAAAATATGATGGGAGACAACCAGAGCCAGATGGCATCTAACCAATGCCAATATCTTGCTTAGTTGACTCATTAGGCTACTTCTTCAACCTTTTATAGTTGACTTTCATTTTTGTATTCAATCACATTCTTTTATAACATAAATTCTATAGAAAAGATCTTTAAGTGGTGAGGGGCACACTCACGACTAAATTATGGTTAAGTTGTCTTTTTCAATTTTTAAATCAAGACGTTTAATCAGAATGTTAATAGTAATCATTATTCTTAAAATAAAAATTTATGTTTAATTATTAAAAATTAAAAGTCAAGTGAAAATTAAAAATTAAAATTATAGAAGTTATAAAACCAAAAAACCAATAATTACAATTAAGATTAATTTATATAATTAACACTTTTGAAATAAATATATACTATTACTTTTTAAATTGATAAAAAAATAATTATTTAAAAGTTTTCTTATTATTGAAAAGATTTTTGAACAATTATAAAACATTTAAAAGATTAAGATGAAGTTCATTTTGTTCACATGTTATTTTATCAAATTAAATGATCACTTATTATTAAAAATAAGTCAACAAAATTATCATGACTTGTGATTAGATATAAAATTATTTTATATTATCAATAAATAATTTTCTCAAAATGTAATTATGTTAAAAAAATTTAGCATAATTATGAAATTATGAAAAAAATTCTAAAATTACTTTTAAAATACAATGAATTATTTAATTTTAAAAATTATATCTATTTAATGGTTTATATAATTTTTTTTTCTCTCTGGCCTCTCAACTAACATGACTAAAAATAAAATAAATTAGGTAATAGTTACTTCTTAATAGCATCTACTTTAAAGCTTTTTTTACACAGACATTTTTTATAATATAATAATATTCAACTATAACATTAATAACAGAACAATGTTTCTTAATCAACTATTTATAGATGGTTAGAAGATCGTAATAGATTTCGATTTCCTTTACAGTTAATTGAACACTCCCAACCTATGGACTGCGCAAGCCTTTATCACGAGTCTTCGTCAACCCATCTCTTAGAATTTGACTTAGGTGATTAAATATTTTTACCAACATTTGCTCTTATTAAGGAGGAAAGAAACATGTTTTATAAAATAAAACTAAAATTATTACTTTCTATATTATTCTCATTATTATTATTATTTTATAAATTTATTTTTCATTATTAATTTTATAACTGTTATTATTCTATAATTTTATTATTTAAAAATTTTATTACTATTATTTATAAATAATGTATTTATAAATAATTAAATTATCTTTATTATTATAAATAACTAAATATTAAATTTTAATTTTATTAATATTATTATTTTATCTTTATTTTTCTTACTATAATTAATACTATTATTTTGTATTATTATTATATAAGTTTATTTTTTATTATTATAAATAACTATATTTATTATTATTTTAACCATTACTATTTATTTTTATTAATAATATTATTAAATATCTTATTATATAAATTTATTTCATCTTTATTATTATTATTATTATTTTTATTTATTTTTAATATTATTTATTCTTATTTAATTTTTTATTATATTATATAATCAATTATATATATATATATATATATATATATATATATAATGGGTTACATGTAACGTATAAAAAATTATTCATAATTAACGTTATGAATTATGTTATATTAATTTTAGTGTTATTATTTATTTTTAAGGATAATTGATCATGTGATTTTATCATTAGTAGAAAAACCATATATTACAATAAGATAAAACGACGTCAGTTAAAATATAATTGATATAAATTAAAATACGGTGATATTTTTGAAATTATACGAAGAGTTATTATATCGGTTAATGTAAAATTGATATAATATATCCTATTCTACATCGGTTGCTACTCCTAACCGATGTAGAAAATACTCAAAAAAATAAAAATTTAAAAGTTTCTGAAGATACTGTATTGGTTGGGAACTCCAATCGATGTAGTGTGTAGCCTATGTTATATAGGTTGGGAGATCCCAACTGATGTAATATCTTTCTCATGGCTTACGAGTGAACTTTTGGAAAAATTTGGTGAAATTTGGATTATATATTACATTGATTGGGAGCTACCAATTGATGTATTATCTTCCTCAAGTTAAAATTAGGGATTTATGGTACCCTCGTGCACAATTTTTTCTCTTATGCTTCATTTTCCTTCATTGAGCCCTGTTCTCTTTGCCTTCTCCTTCACTGTTGTGTGTGCCATTGTTTCAATCACTCCTACACTTTCGTTCACTCTTCAAGTTTGGTTTGAAGCACTCCTTAAGTTCAAGTTTTTGGTTTGCGCTTTGGGTGTCACTGGTTCGCATTTGGGTGCCATTGGTTCGCGGTTTGGGTGCCACTGGTTCATGTTTTCGATTCGCATTTTGGGTGCCATTGGTTCACGTTTTCGATTCACATTTTAGGTGTCATTGGTTCACATGTCCGGTTCGCGTTTGGGTGCCATTGGTTTACTTTTCGATTTAACTCTCACTAGTACGTCATGTGTTGTTCTCCCCCATTTTTCTTTGCTCTCACTATTTGTGTGGTTTCATTCACTAGTTTTGGTAGATTTCATTTGGGTCCATTTGTGTTCACTGGTTTTGCTCTCACCATGTACAAGAGGTATGTTTTCTGTATCTTTGAAATGCTGTATTATTTGTATGTTTGGACTGTTTTATGTATGCTTGTATCATAAATTTTGGGTTTCAAAAATTTTAGGACGAAAAAACTTCAAATGACCATAATTTTTTTATAGAGAACTCAGATTGAGAGGTTCTAAAAATGAAAGTTGCTCGAAATGGCATAACGAAGCTCATAGGCAATACCTAGAGGGGATTTGAAATCATTTTTTTTTCAAAATTCCATTGTTTATATTTCTTTTTTATTTTTTTAGTATTTTTGACATCCTTTTTCTATTTCACCTATCTATACTTGTTAAAAAATTTCTGAAAATTTGTGTGGTGTTTTATTGTATGAATTAGAGATTTTATTAAAGAATTTTGAAAAATTGTAATATATTTTTTTTCAAAACATAGAGATGTTACATCGGTTGGAAGCCACAATTGAAGTAATAGGGTAGATACTACATCGATTGTGGCCCAACCGATGTAATAAGATAAATACTACATCGATTGAGAGTTATAATCTATGTAGTATCTCTTTTTGAGTGCTCTAAGAATTGATATGTTATGTCATTGATTTATTTATCAACCGATGTAATATATATACATACTACATCGATTATAGAACTAATATAGAAAGTCCAAAACTTTTTTGTATCTACATTAATTCTGAAACCAATTTAGAATATAGACCAGAATCGATATAAAAAGAATTTTCTCTACTAATGTATATTAATTAATTATTTTTTTATAATCGATTATGTTTGTAACGTGATGTTTCCTACAAACCATAAAAAATTAATCATTAAAAATTTATTTCTATATTATCAACTTTTCTGCATCATCTTTCTTTAAGTTATGTAAGGCGAATGAAAAAAAAAATGTGATAATCAACATTATTTTGGTAATATTCGCTTCAAATATGTTTTCATATCTCAAAGGTACCTAAAGTTGGGTCACCTTCAAACTTGCTCCATTAAATTTGAACAAATCGCTTGAAAAAAAAAAAATCTTATATTAATTCGCGTAGAATAATACTTCTCCAAAAATGTTAATTAGTAATAAAAAATAGAATAGATTATGTTAAAAAATTAAAATGTCAACTTAGAAACCAAAATATTATTCTCCAATAGGAAAAGACTGTTTTGTAATAAAAAAATTAGGATGTAAAATATATTTTAAATAAGTGACTGATTTACCAGAATAATTTTTTATCATTAAAAAAATTAATATTAAAAGTATTTATCATGCTGTTAATCCATATATAAATACAAAGAAAGTAGATTTATGGATACCGATATAAATACCACAATATGAACACCAGTACTATTTAACTTACGGTTAATACATTAATTTTTTTTTATCATCACATACATCAATATTATATAACACGTACATCTCCTTCTATCATTATTTTTTGCTACAACATAATTTACAACCAGAGACCCCAAGTTTTATATTTTGATTCTGTGACATGAAGTTTTCGAAGATAAATTGTATTGTTATAAGTATATGATGACTCTACTGTAGGTCAGGTATATTATTTATCAATGTATTTTTGGATCTTGCACCAAATTATTAATTTTTATTAACACTTTCCAATTTTTATCAGTCAAACAATAATATATAAAATATAAAGTTTTGGTATTTTTTTTTATAAAGTTTAAGGTTTAATACATATTTTGGTGTGATCTAATATTACATTAACATTTAATGTATTTGATAATATAAAATACATATGATCTATCACATTATCAGAATAAACTCATAACATTTATATTAACACATTAGTTTCTATAAAAAGATATTATATCAATAAAGATTGATCTAAATAAATAAATAGACAAATATATATATATATATATGTATATATATATATATATATATATAATATATATATATAATATATACTAACTGAACCATTTCACGTGGTTGGGTCAGTTCCCTGCACATTTATAATACAAGCTTTGAATCCTAACTAGCTGATGCTTGAATGGGTCAAAATTGGTCAAATTTCAATCTTTCATTTTTTTTTCACATAATAACAATACAATAAAGTATTGAGCAGTAGAAAGAAATAAAGAATAGCAGGTAAAAAAAAATTGATATTTTTTAATAATTACTTTTAATTGTTTAAAATTGTGAAAAACTGAGAAAATTCAACCTAAAATACTTATAATGTCGATTACTGTATATTAAAAGAAAACAAAATTCTAGAATTTGACTTTCTCTGAGTTGAGATGGTGAAGCAAGGCAAGTATATGATTCACCTGCATGTGCTGGGTAAACCTACACATTGATCAAATTTTAAAGTTCTAAATAATAACATCTTTCCAACACATGAAAAAGAAAAGAAACACAATTCATGACATTCCTGTGAAGCGTGCAATGCAACAGAATGCAGAACATTTTTCAACTTCAATGTACATGGTTCTTGATTAAATTTTCCTCACAAATGAAATATTATTTGTTTTCTTTGCTGAATTTTAAGGTTATTCTTTCGTACTTACTTTTGTGTAATATTTTAATAATTAATTTGTTACTATATTATATTGATTCATAAGTAATTTTTACCAGCTTGATTAAGACAACAAACACGCACCTGCACTATTTTTATTGTGGCTAAGCAAATGTTCCATTGCATAATAATTACCATGTATATTCTTAAAGTACGAAATTGTCATTTGAAATATTGGATTTTGACTTATATAAATTTTGTGAAAAGTAAAGAAAAAGTCACAAGGGAGAAAGGATGGAGAGAAAATTAATTATATATATTTGATGTAAAGAGAAAAAAAAAAACAATTTAAAAAAAATAGTGAAATTGAATATAGTATTTCTGATATATTTTTATTTTTTTAAATTTTGTTAAACTAATGGAATTACATGTTTCTTAATATTCTTTATTTCAGTTCTTATCTATCCCTATTTCACCAAACAAACAAGTAAAAGTATATTCATTGTCTTATATAACCTCAAAATATGAGACAGTAAACACTTTTAAAATATTAAAATCTGGGATAATTGGCCTCTCCTTCTGAATGAAGTTTTCTTTACTATAATTCCAATTAACTTATATTTTAAGTTCAGATTTATTTATCATTGAAGCTCAGAACCACTTGTACAAGGTAAGAGAGATAATTTTTTTAACACATTTTTTTATAAATAAGTACAAAAGGATTTAACAGACAACTTATGAGAAGTATGAAAAAGTCAAATCTACCTACAAAGTGTTTTAAGAATTGCCTTAGACTGCGTTTAACTAAATAGTTTAATCAATCATTTTTGGATTTTTATCAGATCAGAGTTTATTTTAACAATTTTTTTTATTAAACTTGTTGAGTAGCTAGTAATATTAGCTACTTATAAATATATTTTATAAGATCTCTTTGATTGCAAATCTATGACATAATAATGTCAATGTTTTCATCATTCTCTTGCAATTTTAAATTCAAAATTTCAACCTCAAAATCTTTCAAAGTCAACCTCATTGGATCACATGAGTAAGGTAACATCTCCAATAGTTTTATTGTTTAAAAAAATAGTGTGATATTTGAAATGCTTGTTGAATTAGTATTGGATTCAACTAATTACAGTAAAACCAATAAATCGTGAAATATTTTGTATAGTCGAAGGACTTAATAAAAGAAGAAAAAAAAAGAAGAAAAGTTGATATTATAGTTTTTTTTTTTTTTTTGAACAGGAAATAAAAGTCCACCTCCTATATTATTATTATAGTGTTAATTATCTATCAAATATTTAGCAAAAGAGAAAACCACACTCCGATTATGCAAATATGGAGGCATATGGGATATAAGGATTGCTCTCACTAAGGGTCAAAGTTTCTTACATTACTCAATTATTTTTTTTTTCTAATATAAAAGATTATAATCTAGAAATATTAAAATTTTTATTTAATTTCCGTTTACTCAATTTATAGGAATTTACATTTACAGTTATCAAAAAAATTATAAATGTATTAACATGTGCCATAACACATGCTAGTTATGTGGAATCATGAATATATCAACATCACTTATATTAACTACCATATTTTCAATCAACTTTTATTTTATTAATTAAATTACTTAATTATAGTTATATGTTATTTTAATTGTTTCTTTTTTTAATTAAATAATAATACTATATTAAAGTAATTCATTTTTATAAAATCTTCCATTGAGAAACGTTACAGGTGTTATCTTTTAGCGTAATCTTTGGTTTTGTTTTAGGTTTTCGGGTTTCAAAAAAAATTGAAGCACCATTTTTTCCGTATTTCAATTATATATATTTTTTATTGTTCATAAAAAATAATTATTTTTACATATACATTTAGTAAATTTTGATACACATATTAATAAAATATTAATAATATTAAAAAGTTTATAAATATTATATATGTAAAAGAGTCTTTAAATTAAATTATATATACAGAGATAAAAAAGAATCAAAAAATATTTTTATTATTAATAAATTAAGAAAGCTTTGATTTTAATGCATATAAAAATTTATTTTCTTTTTAATTTAACATTTGTTTATCCTTGATGTTATGTAACAGTTATTATAGAAAAAAAAAAAGTTAAATGATAATTACCGGTTACTGATATTTATTATATAATATCGATATAAGATACTTTTAAATGTCTTCAAGATTTAAAAAAAAAATATTATTTATTTATTTTTAAATGAAAATTAAAAATGGAAATTGTAAAAAATTGAAAAATAATCAAATTATTTCAAGAATAACTATATAAATTATATATTTCTCATGTTTATTCTTCATTTTATGTTAATATATAATGGGCTTAAAAACATAACTCATTTTTATTGTTACATTTTAAAACTAAAATAAAAAATCTGTGAATAATTTTTTAAAAATAATTGTTGAAGTAATTTTACATACATGTCATAATTGAATGGCTATATCACTTTACAATTTGTTAATAAACATTTGTCCCCGACATCAATTTTTTTTTTTTGAGTAATTTGTGTGGTAAAACATGAGTTAATATCTGAACAGAGAGTTTATTGAAATTATGTAGAAAAATATGATTTCCGAAACATCTCACCCTACAAAGATTACTTTACAGTGTTTTTTTTTTTTTTTAACCGAATCAAGGATTTTTCAAGCTAAGAGTAATGAATTTGTAAATATTTGAGATCCATTTAAGAAGTTAATCTTTTTTAGGAAACCCTTTTTTTTATATAAATTAATTTGAAAATCAAATCTATGATTACATAATTTATTTAGTTAACCATGATTTTAAAGCATTTGAGTTGACTTATAAAGAGAAGAAAATTTGTTAAAGGTGTACTTAATTAGCCACATTTTTTTTAACATATTATTTATAATTTACGCTAGTTAAAAATTATCAAATAAATATATGAAATGTTTAAAAAAATAAATTTGATTTACTAAAATTTGTAATTTTAAATAAATTTCAGTTAATAATATAGTATATGTTTGAAAAAGTGTGCTTCTGACACTTCTAATTTTTAAGTATATTAGTCCTTGGTTAATTCCTTACTCTTGTCAATTTTCAAGTTTGAAAGCAGTCGTTATTTTTTTTTAGAAGAAACATGCATTTACTTACCATGAAAAAGAACAGAGCAAATTTCAAACTTATACTACCAAAATAATATAAACTGGTAAACTATATATAGTTAGAGTATACTAGATATGATCGTCCTTGACTTAATTAATGCATTCCTTATTTTTAATTTCAATGAACATAAGAAACATGCTTAGTTGGTTTTCAATAAATATTTTTGAAAAAATAATGTGAACTTGAAAGAAGAAAGAGGAGGAAAGATATTTGAGAAATAAGATAGGGAATATAATTATGAGACTTAAAGGTGAAAAAAAAAAGATATAATACCATACATAAATGATGTTTTAATTTTGGAAAGTAATCTTTGGAAACCAAAAGTATTTTTTTCTCATTTTTCTCACTTTTTTTTCTATTTATATCTTCTGTCAGTTTATATAAATAATGCGCTGTAATACCATATTTAAGAACGTCTCTTTAAATTATATTAGTGTTTTGGATTTAAGAAATGTGAGGTCATGGACAAGGTTAATGTTCTGAGAGGAAAAATGTTCAAAATCTATTTTTTTAAATTGATGTATCGGTAATGTAGGTTGTCTTTATTCATTTATAATTTCCTCTTTAAGACTTTCCTAAAATATGTGCTTCTTTTAAATAATCGCGTGATTTAAAAAATATTTTTAACTATTTTAGTTGTTTAAATTAAAATTACTAATATCAGTCTTATTCATACATGTAAAATTAATTTTCATACATACGTCCTTTATACTTCTTTTTATGTTTAATATATGACATGATTAAAAAACATTAATAAGCATTTTTACTAAAAAATTTTTAAATAAAAAATAATAATAGACATTTCTATAAACCAACGTTCCAGTTAAACTTATATATCTGATGTGATCTTTAGAATCTTAAGTTTAATATTTAAGAAATTTTGATAATAAAAAAAATTAAAGTTCAATTTTTTTTAACAGCAAAAAATGAATGAATAATAAAGGAAACACTTCAGGGGTGTTCCAACCCTTATACACACTATCGCATCAAGAAATTAGTGTCTAAGAAACAAATTCACCTGTCTAGACATATTTAAACACAAATAAACATAAACAAATAAAATACACATAAGAAACTGAAACCATCCAAGAATACATAATGTTAGCAAGGTCACAACTCCCTAATCACTTAACCTGCAAAACCTGGCCACTCTCAGACTTTCATAACAAATCCCACCTTACTAACATGAAAA
>Ga0099824_1010892_pt1 | contig 10497 bp, 5 predicted proteins | sample SiratrowhiteBW_FD_76837 | JGI IMG/M metagenome (GOLD analysis project Ga0099824, IMG submission 76837) | Root nodule microbial communities of legume samples collected from California, USA - Siratro white BW | ecosystem: Host-associated > Plants > Roots > Nodule | place: USA: California... | reverse complement strand
AGGCCAAGTTGAAGTGCTTCAGCAATGGCTTCTCCGAGGGGTTGCTCAGAGCCATATACTGAAGCAGTATCGAAGTGTCTATAACCTACTTTGATAGCTTCTAACACTGCCTCTTTGGTGTCATCGGTGGTGGAAGATGTTGAAGCAGTTCCAAGTCCTATCAGAGGCATTTTGTGATGGTTGGAAGAGAGTTTGAGCACCACATGAGGGATGTTTGATGAAGACATGTTTTTTGTGTCACAATGCAATTTGTCAAAATGTGTTTCGATGAATTGCATATCCCGTGGAAGACAAGGAACCCTGCATCTCCCTTTATAGCCATAGACTTATTTCAATAATTGAAAACTAATTATGTCATTGCATAGGTCAGAGTTTTGATTAGTTGATTCTCAATTAAATCATTTTCTTAAATGTAAAATTTCTGAAATAGGACTTTTGAAGAGCGCTACAGTAATTATTTTTCAGTTTTCCATTAATATTTTTCTTGAAAACAAAATCTCTAAATGTAGAGTAGGTTTTGAAGAGAGTAAAGTAATTTTTAGGTTTTTTATTAATAATTTTTCTGAAAATTGAATTTTTGAAGAAAACTATGATAAACTTTCTGTTTTCCATTAATAGTGTTTCACATCTAAATAAGAAATTTTTTATTAACAGGAAAATCAACAAGTTGTGGAAATTATTCCAACCATTTAAATTCTTAAAACAAATTACGTACCGACAAGATTTTTTTAAACCTTAACATTGATAATTCTATAGAAGTGTAACGATTATAATTTTTTTTAATACATATCATCCAATTGTAGATTTTTCATATATGATAAGATTTATAGCATAAAATTTTGCATTACTCATTAAAAAAAAAAAACTACTTGTAAAATGCAATGAACTAACTTTAGAGTTTAATTTTTATGTGTTGTGTCATGAGTACCTTTTGCTTGTAAAATTTAGTTATTTTACATGTTACTTTTTATGTAAGGATTATAATCACAGCTAGAAAAACTAACCCTTCTAATAAGAAAATGTTAATAGAAAAATGTTAGTTTGATACTATTATTCAATTATACTCTTATTTAACATTATATTTTATTAATAAAATATTATATATAAATAAAACAATAATATACATTAGTATTTAATAGTGTCAAAGATGAATAGTAGTGTTAAAATATCATCTTTCCTTCTAATACTGTGTAATTATGTGTATAGTAGTGTTAAAATATCATCTTTCCTTCTAATACTGTGTAATTATGTGTAATTGCGTTATGTAGTTCTCCGTATAAAATAACTAAAAGTACTATATTGTCGTCAGCAATGACGTTAAAAACATTTCAAAATGGCTTTTCTTTGTGCAAAACAGCATGTTTATTGAAGTATTAGACATATATGCCGCCAGAAATGATAAATATCAACAGATTTTATGGTTTTAATCGAAAAAAAAAAAGAGTAATTTGATTCCATTTTATTGTTTGGCTTTATCTCATAATATCCTAATCGTAGACAAAGTTTGTTTGGAGTGAGACTTAATCCAATCATGGTTAAATCTTTGTTAAATTCAAATTTAACTATAGAAGTTGACCTCAGTCCACTCTAACCTTTAATAAATATGTTAATTTGATTCTAATTAATAATTATTCTATTAGTTTAATTAATTGTGTTAATATATTAATTTTAATAATGTCTTATATCAACATTCATATAAGTATGTTATTAAAATTACTGGGAGAATAACTTTAGAAGTAGTGGTATGAAAGAAGTTGAGTGTTACATTTGTTGTCACTTTCCGAAGCCCAAAGGAAGTCACAAAAATCTTGATAGAAACTCTCAAAGATATTTGCTATCGGTGGTGGAAATGCAAAATGATTGTTTGGGTGAGTTGGGAACAAGTTTGTCAGCCGAATGTAGTGGTGGATTACTAAAATTTAAAGTTTTTAGTACTTATTTATCAACTTTGTATGATAGAATAAAATCTAATAATCAATCATTCGTGTAATGAATTGTTTGTTGCATTATATGTTAGAGTGTATTTTTCACTTTAATTAACATAGGAGATACGAGATTAGTTAAAAACAATATAATAGCTTGAACGGGTACGTAGGATTTTGACTTATTTCAATAAATTTTATTTTTCAAAATTTTTTAAAATATTAAAATATAAATATTAAATAAATTAAAATATATTTGGTATAAATATAGAAAGATTTTATTCTAATAAAATATAAATGAACACATGATTTAGAAATGAATATGAAAGATAATATAATAAATCTTAATAAAAAATCGTCAAATTAAAGTAATAATCAATAAAATAAAGAAATCAAGAATGTAGACTTTAATACTCTTGAAAAAAAATTACTAGCACAAGAAATACTTGGTTATAAATAATATGAAAAAAAAAACACAAATATACAAAATAGATTGTTTTGGTTAGAAAAAATCTCATATCTCCTGACTAGAGCATTTTGGTATCCATCAGAAAATTTGGTAAAACATATCTCTATGCTTCCTTTTTAACAATAAACTCCTGGCCTTCTCAAAACTACATCATTCTCCAGATAATCTTTTATGTATACATCTACTTTACGTGTTTTATATCTTTTAATAGCATTCTATACATCTAATTAGTGTTTCTCTCTAAAATAAATAAATTTGACATCTAATTTATTATATATAAATAAATATTCTTATTTTTAATAACTTTATATCTCAAACATGATTTTTTTTTTCTTTTACAAATTCTTATCTATTAAAAGTGTTGAGTTAAATTGTAGAAATTCCAGTAATATCAAATCTTTAACCATTTTTGTATTCTCTTGATTACCATAATTGTAAAATATCATGTTTATTAAAAGTTTTAACATTTTTCATACCTTTTTCCATTTTCCTTGATTTTTAGCCATTATCTAATATAGTTAAACATTTGATAAAATTGTAAAATCTTTTTGTTATATTTTCTTATATTGAAAAGAGATTTACTAAGGTCTTACATCATCCATATCTTTTACTTTCATGATACATTTTTTTACACTAACATTGTTCATGTATATATAAGGTGTACATGCTATTTTGATTATTATTTTCATGTATGACCAGGTCTAGTTTTTAAGTATTGTATATTTGATCCTGAAATTGATAATGCATTTTTATAGGCTTAGTAAAAATCACATGAAAAGAATATATGTGTTGCTCATTTAGTAATTGATTGTTCATAACATAATTCATATTGTAATTTTGTGATTTTCTGAAATGTTATCATTCCAATTCATTTAAATATGTATTTTAAAGTGTTTTAGATTCCTTTCATTCTTTTAGAAATTATTAGGATCAATTTTTCATGTTTTTTAATTTCTTTCAGATTTTCATTTTATTGTGAATATGGATATGGGTTTAACTTTAATATATATTGATATGAAAATTATTTCATTTAAAAAATAACATATTTTTCAAATGAAATATGTCATTTTCAGCTGGCAGATAACATATTTTCCACAATCCTATTATTATGATGAATTTCAGTAAGTTGAATCATCCTTTCAACTATATTTAATTATACAACATAAACAACTTGTATAAACTAACATATATACTACTTCTTATATTGAATAACCATCTTTAGAGGACCTTGTGAGATAAATGAATGTGAACCACGTGAAATTTCAATAAAGTACAAAGACTAGTCATACAATAATAGTAAATCAAATTGGTTAGTTATATGTATAAAACTATTAATCCTTCCAACAATGAAAGTATAATGTTATTTGGTATAAATGGAGGAGTTGAAAAACTTGCATTAATGATCAAGGTTTATCATCTATTAGATAAATATGTTTATTATTTGTCTAATAAAAACTTATTAGACAAAGAACGTAACGAAAGTACAGCTAGAATAAACAAGACATTTGAATATAACGAGATAAGGATACATTTTACTCTTTGTTATTTAAACACAAAATCAAAATTCAACAAAAGATTCTATTGAACTTTAATCTAATATTGAGAGGGTCTTTATCCTTTCTTATTATCCTCAAATATTTTATTATAAGAGAATTTTAATTTATAAGTGAGATGAGGAACAACAATAACCAGATATAATACTTACACCTCCTAAAAAAATTTTGTTTGAGGGAAACTAAATTGAGAGGCTCACCATAATAGTGATTCGGTCATACATAAGATATTCTTCATTTATTTATTTATTTTCTTAATTTATTTGAATTTTAATCATATTTCTATTTTTAAAGTTTTATTATTATTTAACTTATTTAATTATTAAACAGCTTGAAAAGATAATGAGGACGGAGATTAAGTATATTTTATTTTATGAGTTATATTTAAAACAAAGTAAAATATGTGTATTCTTTGAACTAAGAATAAGAGTTATTTGAATTTAATTTCTTTACCTTATTATTAATTCAAAAAACATTCTAGGAGTAAATTGGTGTTAAATTTAATGGTTGGAGACATTGATAGGTTTTCTTATATTATTCATTTGGATCTGATTGTCTAAATCACCTTTGCAAAAAAAAAAAAATATAAAAATTGCCAAGTGTTTTCAAATGGATATCATATTATAGATAGTGACACATTAACACGGAAGTACTTACAATTTTTTTTTATTTGTATGTTTCTTTAGCAATTAAATAACTATAAACTAAAATAATATATAATTTCAAGTTATGTTTGAGTTAGAAAATTCATTAGTAAATGAATAATTTATTATTTTAAATGAATAATTTATTATTTTAAATGAATAATAATTATCTAATAGGATAATTAATTATATATTTTCATTTTCTTTTTCATGAATACTGAATAAAAGTTATTCATAACAAGGATAAGGCTTCCTTGGTGGCCACTTTTCCGTAGCAGCCTGACCAATGGCCCTTTAGCACCCTTCCTTCTGCAGTACAACCCAATTAGATTCCAGAACACACCAAAGGAAGACACTGCTCTGGTAGCATTCATCTCTATAAAATTCACTCTTTATAAATAAAATTAATTTATAAAATCTATCTTATATAAATTTTTAAAAATTGTATTTCTAAATCATTAAAAATCTCAATTTAATTTATTAAAAACAATTTTTTAAACAAAAATTCTGTGAAAAGTTTTATAGAGAAACTCAGCCACCACACACATCACTTCAAACCGTGCATGCAAGAACTGTTGATTAAGCCCAATGCACTATCCCCACCATGGAAGCCCCTGGTTCCACTAAACCACCATTGTTATTTTTTTTTTTTTTTTTATCAGCACATTGTTTTCTGTTGAGTAATACTTTTTTTCTTTTAAGTGTTTTGCTTGCTTTAGATTAGAAAAATTATAATCAACTAAGGTGTCTTTTGTTATAGAAATTTTTCATTCACACTCTTAAAAGGGAGATTCATTACCTTGTGTTTGTGTTTAGATAGGAATTTTATCAATTCTAAAAATTTGAAATACATTATATTTGAATTACTTGTAATTGATTTCTCTTCGTTTCTTAAATAGTTTGTTTGAATTGAATAATTGAAATATCTTAATTCTTGTTTAGATAAAGTAATTGAATTCATTTTAAAATAGTTTTACAAAAAAAATTAGTAAAATTTAAATATTCAAATAATATTTAATAATTTAATATTTTTAATGCTAAATAATTAATTTAAAAATAAAAATATTAATACATTTTTACATTAATATTAATTGATTTCACAAAAAAATGTGATGTTATTTACTGATTACTTCATATAACAACGATAAAATCATTTAGTTATAAAAATTAGGATTTAATTATAAAAATTACAATCATCAGATATACTATAAAATAACACATTAGTGGATATAATAAACTCACAATTATAATAAAAACACGTAAATTGTTGTTAAATTTGATCTCTTAATTGTAATTGGTTTTTCAATTGTAATTCAATTTTTTTATATCAAACGATATGACTATATTATTAGAAAATCAGACTAAATAATATGTTAATTGCTTTATTGTTTAATGTGTTCTACAATCCTTCATTGTTCAAATATAAATTTCTCCATTTTATTCAACATTTATCTATTTGACCTGCAAAAGCGCAACAAATCTAATCAATTATAATGATCTACGACTGATTCAAATAAGTAGAAAACTTTATCAAATACCATATAGCTAATCAACCACAATAAAACATTTACATATATAAATCATAAATGCATTTGTTAAAAAATAGTATATTATCTATTACAACCATTTCTTTAACATAATTCAAAGTAATAGATAAGATGTGCAATTCAAATGGTAAAAATATGTATTAATTCCTTCTGATCAAGTTGAATGATTCATAAGTATAATTTTAATCATACTTACGAACATTTAATCATTTAATTATGACTTTCTTTTTTGATTGTAACTAAAAATAAATATTAATATTATATTTCTAGTATAGTAGAATTTGGGATAGAAAGTTTTAAAAAATGTTTATTGTGGGTCTAATCAAACCAAAGTCTTTGAATAAAAAAGAAATTTAAGTAAATGAATTAGACAATAAAATATAAGCAAATATTTTTTAAAGATACCAAAAAAACAAAATTCAAAAAATTTGAAAAATTAAAAATTGAAAAATTATGAATAGAATATAAAACAAAAAATAAACTTATAAAATTGGAAAATCTAAAAAATTAAAAACTGAAGAACTGTAAATAGAATATAAAACAAAATATTTTTTTCCAAAGATATCGAAGTAAATAACCTATAAATAAACACAAACTTCAAGAAAAACAATTAAGGTTTAGCTTTCCTAGAACAGTAACTGACGAAAAACATAAATCCCATAAAAGGAATTCAATGCTTTTCTCGATGAAGAAGAAGACTTTTTTACCCACGATTCTCTATATCATTAATTCATTAAGCATCAAATCAAGATAGTTCCTATCAAATTAATACTTTACTTATATTCATTTCTCCAATACTCGTTTCTTATGGTGCTTATCAACGAGATTCAGGAATTTTAAGGAAAAATCTTCTGTTTTATATAAATGTTTTTTAATATGGGTATAACTTTTTTAGAAAAAAAAAAATATTCGCATGGTCTGAAAAAAACTGTCAAAAAGATTCTCACTAGTTTTTCCATTTAACTTTTACTTTTAAAGATACTTGAATATCTCAATTACTTTCGACAGTGACCCTTCTCATACTTTCAAAATAGGAGCACACTCTCAGCAAGGCTTTGGATCATTCAATTCAGGGGAAATTAAATAACCAAATTCCTCATGCAAAATCCATAATGTAGAAAACAACACTTCTCATTTTTGAAATTGTAAACCAAAACAAGACAGTAAAATTATAATAGTTTGTATTAGATTCATGTAGCAAATGATAGAACATATGATTCTCCTATCATATTGTATTGAACCTAAAACTTATTATATCAAAACGAAAGTTCATAGCAAAGTAATGCAGACTATGAATACCATTCATAGTATTGCATTAATTTTCTTCATCCCAAAGTGCAGCAAAGAACTTTGCTGGTCCAACGCTGAATATCTTATTCTGCTTGATCTGATCAATCTTTTCATAGTCATCTTTTGTCAAAGACCAATCAAAAATTTCCAAATTTTGCTTCATTCTTTCCTTGTTGTAGCTCTTAACCACAATAGTTACCCCTAACTCATACAACCACCTAAGAGATACCTAATCAAACAGAAAGAACTACATTAGTGTTGGCTCAATACACATTATAAACAGTACTATGTGATATATATTCATGTTCATTTTATACCACTACTGCTATAAATTTACAAGTATCACAAGTTTTTCTTAGTTCTTTCCATTGCTGTTACATGTAGTATCAGTCATAAACATTTAAAGTCTCAAACATGATTAAGTAAAAACTGTTACCTGAGCAACAGATTTGCCATGAGCTTCTCCAATTTGCTTGAGCAATTCACTCTCCATGACTTCATTGGAACTCCCCCACGTGGATCCTACAGATCCCAAAGGACTGTATGCAGTTATAATTATACCCTCCTTTTGGCAGTATTCTCTCAAGTTCTTTTGTTGCCAAGTAGGATTCAACTCAACCTGTTTGATATATGGTATTATCAAAGGTTAGAGTATCCAATTCATTTTTATCTAAATTAAAAGGTAAAAAGATAGGGAATGATATAATGAAAATTTAGTAAATTATACAATCATTTGACACTTTCTTTTTTCTTTTTTACAATTACAAAAAAATATTCTTTTAACAATCATTTGATAACAAGGTTGTGAAAACATCATTACAAATTTATGTGCTTACTTGATTGACAGAAGGAGGAATAGTAGCAAAAGAGAGCAGATTTTGTAGTTTTTTGATACTGAAATTGCTAACTCCAATGGATTTTGTTAAGCCTTGCTTTTGGCACTCCTCCATTGCTTGCCACACACCCTTTAAGTCAAAGGATGTAAAGGCCTCTTCTTCAGGAAAAGGGAATACCCAATCTCCTTGCTTCACAGCAACGGGCCAGTGAATCAAATAAAGATCCAAATATTCCAACTTCAAAGACCTGTATCAGACTCAAAATTACATTATACCATTTAATCTATTACTAATTAAAATTATTAAAATTACAAAAATCAAGAGAGAGAAAACAATAATACCATGTTTGATAAAAGAAAAAAATAAAAGTATTTTTTAAAAGAAAATAAGTAAAAATAAAATAATTATATATAACGGTCACTCACATTTCACTTTTCCTGTTTTATTTATTTTTTATTTTTCCGGCATCATGTATAATTAAGCAAATGCTTGCATCTAAATAATAAAAATATTAGTAAAAGCCTTTTTAAAATAATCTTTCAAAATAAATTCCTAATTTTTACTCAAATTTATTGGAGGTTATAATTTTAGTAAATGACAATTTTCATTTACCATATAATCAAAATAAGGAAAAAAAATAATGAGAAACGTTTGAATTTTCATTATTTTGTAGTGTTAGATAAGTAATAAATATTATTTTCAAACATTAAAACAAACTGAGTCATAAAATTAAGAATTAGATTTTATAAGAATTTTTCATATACTGATATGACAAAAAAAACATCAAGATCACAGAGATCTTAAATAGATTATGACTCAAAAAAATAAAAAGGATAAAATATTTCCTTATACTGAAAATATATTTTTTATCAATAATAAAATAAAATATTAATAAGAAAATGAGTCTTCTAATATATTGAAGCAAAAAAAAAAAATGTCTTAAGAGATATAACACAGTAAAACCAAGAGAACTTAAAACAAAACCTTACAAAATGATTTTTACATAAATATATTCAAAGAAAAAAATTGGATTGTGCTCTTACTGAAGTGTTTTTTGGAGAGCAGGAAGAACGAGATGAGGAAAGTTATCAGTGCACCAGAGTTTGGAAGTGATGAAGAGTTCATCTCTGGAGGCTATGAGGCCAAGTTGAAGTGCTTCAGCTATGGCTTCTCCGAGGGGTTGCTCGGAGCCATATGCTGAAGCAGTATCGAAGTGTCTATAACCTACTTTGATAGCTTCTAACGCTGCCTCTTTGGTGTCACTGGGGATTGTAGCAGTGCCAAGTCCTATCACAGGCATTTTGTGATGGTTGGAAGAGAGTGGGAGCACCACATCGGGGATGTTTGATGAAGACATATTTTCTGTGTCACAATGCAATTCGGGAAGATGTGTTTAGATGAACTGCGTATACCGTCGAGGACAGGGAAGCCTGGATCTCCTTTTATAGACATGGAATTAAAAATTATTATTTGACAATAAAAAATATATGTGAGCAATAAAGGAGGTATTAAATTTGAGTAAATGTAGAAACTTTATATCAGCATTTATTGTGCATTTATTATTTATTTAAGTCAAAGTTTAAATCTTATCTTAAATATAAAAGAATTATAGAATTTAAGTAACTGTAATCAACATTTATTATTTATTTAAGTCAAAGTTTAAATCTTATCTTAAATATAAAAGAGGTATTGAATTTAAGTACTGTAATCAGCATTTATTATTTATTTAAGTCTAAATTTAACTCTTATATTAAATATCATGTTTATCTAATTTAAGTCTTATCTTAAATCTTAATATTTATCTTAAGGTTGTGTTTGGTTGAACTGATTTGAGGAGATTTAGTGTTCAAGAAGATGGATTTGAGTAGATGAAAGTTGTTTGGTTGACCTGATTTACGAGGATGGATAAGAAGAGATTTGTACGATTGGACCTTTGCTTGTAGGAAGATATTTGAAGGGATTTGAAGGGATGAAATTAGAAATTACGAAATAACCCTTGTAAATGAAATAGAAATTACGAAAATAATTAAAAAAAATGTAAAGAAGGTATAAATTATAAAAAAAAATTTATTAGCATTAATGTATATTTATTGTAATAATATATATATTATATATGAAAAATAAACTGATTTATACCTAATTTATCAAATAATTGATTCTAATAATTATATATATATATATATATATATATATATATATATATATATATATATATATATATATTTTTATTTATATT
>Ga0099824_1010889_pt1 | contig 10500 bp, 7 predicted proteins | sample SiratrowhiteBW_FD_76837 | JGI IMG/M metagenome (GOLD analysis project Ga0099824, IMG submission 76837) | Root nodule microbial communities of legume samples collected from California, USA - Siratro white BW | ecosystem: Host-associated > Plants > Roots > Nodule | place: USA: California... | reverse complement strand
GTGAAATTAACAAATATGATCATTAACATAGTATAACAAACTTCAATAAATTATGAAAAAAAAAATGTTTTCATTTTTCACATTAAGTGTGCCCTATTTTGAGTAATAAAATAACTAGAAAAAGTAGTAAATTTATTTTTATAAAGAAAATGATAAAAATTATCCGACATATTTACACCTTTTTTATATTAAAAATGTTTGTGTAAAAAATAAATAAATTAATTAAATTTTAAAAAATATAGTTTATATTAAATATTTTTTTTAATTTTAAACATTGTATAAAAACTCAATATGTGATTTTTTATACTTGTTAAAGTGTTGTTACATTGCACAACATACTGACAAGGAGTGTTGGGATGAATTATGTGTAAATAAACTTGAGATTATTTATGTTGAATTTAAATGATTTTAATGTTATTTTAAATTATTTGAAAGTAAAATTTTAATTATTAAAAAATATTTTATTAAAATAAGATATTGTTTAAATATACTGATTTATCAACATTTAGAATGAGATACTAAGTATATAAATAACTATTTATCAATTGATATATTAATAGATGAATGATCTCAAGTTGATTTTCATCTCAAAATATGAAGTCTTTCTCTGTAGTTAAATAAATGTGGGCTTGGAAATGTAGTCATTTCTTAAAAATGAGTTGAATTTATCAATTCAAATAAAACTTTAAAGAATGCAATGTTTGGGTAAAGAAAATTTTGACCAAACAAGAACAAACAATAAACAAAGGTAAAATTGAAAAATAAAATTTTACTAAAATACTAAAATTTTAGTAAATGAGTTCATCTATCTAACTACTAGAAATACTAAAATATTCTATAAACTATATTAAATTTAGAAAAAATATTTTACTTTTTATTTTCTTTAAAATTTCATAAGTTTTTTTAATTAATCTTTATTTTATTGGGTTTACTCTTCATATTTTTTTAATATTTCATTACAATTAATGTTATTATAATATGTCATGATCATAATCTATCATATATTTTGAATGTTATTATGCATAAGATAAAAAGGTCAATTATATCTACCTATATTAAGTGTACATTTTTAAGTAATTTTTAATATTTTATTTATTAACTTTAGGTAAGTAAAGTCTAGATAATAAGTATGGAATCCCATGAATACATAAATAAGGCCTAAAATTACTATAGTATGGGATCGAGTAAGAGAATGAGTATTTGTTAGCACATGACTATGAAATATACTACTTAGACTTAATATGATAGTTTTTTTGTTTACTTGCAGATTTTCTCCTAGTTTTTATTTTTTTTTTGTGATTATGTATGTATGTTTAATTTAGAGGAAATAACTAGATACTATAAATAGAGAAAAAATAAGTTGAAAAAATGAAAAAAAGAAAAGAAAATAAAATTAAATAATTAGTTGTTTGTTAAACACTTGTGTGTTTTGATTAGTTGATACATGGATTATTAGTTATAAGATTAGAAGAAGTAATCAAAGATACAGAATAACAAAATCATTTTCTTCTTTCAAAAACTCTGATAATATGTTAATCTTCAATTCATCATTACTAAACTTAATTCTTGCATTCAAACCTTGTGTGTGCCAATGCATGAGAGAGAATCATTCTGAAAAATCAGTGCTAACTATAATCAATATATCAGTAGTTACTTTAAAATTTAATGAACTGTTTTCTGCCTAACTAAAACACAGGGTTTATTAAATGTTAATATTTCTTAAGACACAAAGTTTAGAACTATTTTCTCAGGTATCATGAGATGTGTTATGAGTTATTATATCTTAGGGACAAAGCCTAAGAGAATGAAGTCCACCTGCTGAGTAAAGTAGAGAAGGTTGGTGAATTTTGGGTAAAGTTTTGAGTTGAAGTGGTAAAGTGATATCTTAGGAGTTGTGATGAATTTGGCAGTAGTTTGTGGGTTTCATCATTCATATTTTGCATGCTTTCACTGCCAATTTGAAAGGTGAAGTAAGTAAGAGGTTATGATTCATGAACATTCACTCCCTCACCTGATTTCACTGCTTCTGACTCATATGTTACCCAGCAACTAAAGTTGGAATCATATTGCTCTACAAATTTTGTGCAATCATCACCAAAGATTATAATTCTCTTCTGCACAAACTCTTCATGATAGTTCAATAAAAGGTTCGTTTCTCACGCTAACTGCATCAAATACTGCTTTTTGCCTCACCAAATAAGGAATTCAATTGATTGGGTGCATCATCTTCCAACTGAATTATTTGGGTTATATTACCCTCTAATCATATATTTGACTATGCAAATGCAATAAGACAAACATGTCAGGTAACAAATCTTAGTTAAGAAATTATAAACATAACATCTAATATTTGTATGTTGAAAAAAATTTGGAAAACGTGACATGTGGATTGCTTCTTAATTCTTCATTTACTGTATTATTATTACATGTCAGGTAACATTCTATAATATATTTACATAGTATGTGGAGCCTCCAGTTTCACTTTTGTATGGTCTACCTTGTCCTTTATCGGTTCCAAGATTTGGGCTTCAGTTGCGTAAGAAGACCAGGCCGAAATAAAAAGCCTTAAAAAAGGGCTGTTACATTCTCTACTCCCATGTTTTAAATATGTATTTTTATAAGAATGATGAAATAACAAAAATGCCCCTAATAAAACGCATTCTAAATTGGACAATCAGGTATGAGTTTTCGGATCAGAGTGTAAAATCTTGAATGTATTAAAATATTTTAAATTTTACATTCTCGGATCTTCCAGAATTCAAAATACCTACAATTGGAAATGAATTAATGCATTTTAAATTGTACATTTCTAAATTTATTTCTGAATTTAAAAATATATACAGAAATACATATAGAATGTATTCTACAAATGTATCCCAATATATGCTAAGAAAGCCTATGCATCCATAACAACTTCTCAAGTTTGAATAAAGTAATAATAATAATAATAATAATCTTCTAAATCTTTTAAGAGTCTAAATAAAGTTATTTTCTGGTTCACTTGCTAACAACACAAAATCACCATAGAAAGTCAATCATATGGATGTCACAACAACTATTACAAGCAAAGATAACATGTATTTATTAGTTTTGTTTGCATTATCCATTAAGAACACAAAGCTAAATGCATTCAGTAATTTAACCAAATTGGGATATGTCCAAAAAAGGTTTTATAATAACTTGTGTAGACTCATTATACTGATCATTGAATATAATTATCATCCTCTAGCAACATTATTAACTGTTATATTTCAGTTTTGGATCCTCTCTGTGATCTCTTATATGTATATCTAGCACGTTACACTTGTCTTATTATCATGACTTGTTCTCATTATGTTTCTCAAAGTAAGTAATATGTTTATCGACTTCACTAAACTCTTAGTCATGTCAATGAAATGTTTATTCGATTTTAATTTGCTAGCATAAGGGGGACCAACTAATATATCAGTCAATTCGTGATTATGAATCTCACATATGACCTTCAATACCCGATCTTCTCCATTTCAAACTGGTTTGCCCCGAAATTTAAAAGGACAATCACATTTTCTTGTACTAGTTACACTAACTTCCAAATTGTTTTTGTATTTTCTATACTTTCCACCGCTTTCACAACCTAACAACATATATGCATTTCTTCTTGTTATTCATTTGTTTTGTCAAATCTCAAAATGGCAAATTCAAAACCTAGTCTAAATACGTACCCATTGAAATAAGTCATATTGTGTACCAAACACTTACATAAATACATTACAACTTAAATATATCTCATATCACACATTTTTTATATAAATGAAATGCAATCACACTTACCTTATAGGTTGTAAATAGACGAATGCAGTCTTTTCCAACCAATTCATCTTCCGATGCCACAAATTTCATTACGTTTGACTCAAACATGTCAGATAACTTCATCGAATATTTTGCTCCACAACCGAGATTTAATCTTTATATTCAATAACCATTACTATACATCAAATCTTGTATTAAAAGAGATAAAAAAATTAAAATAAATGTTAAAAATTTCATATTTTTCACAAAATATGTATTTTGGAATATATAATACATAATAAAAATATGTATTCTAAAATGCACAATTTCAATACAAAATATGTATTTCAAATTGTGCGTTTTGAAGTACATATATTGTATTCTGGATCATAAGTTTAACTTTTGAGATGGTATAATTCGGAAAGTCACTAGATTATACATTCTAAAACTGAAACTGCAAAACAAAAACGAAACACTTACCATCAACCACCGCACAACACCACCACTAGCCACCAACACAGCAACCATCACCACCGTTCACCTACCATCCAAATGCTTCAACAAAAACACACTGATAGCCACACAACTGATCATTTATTTCCACAAGGGTAAAATTAGCATTTACAATTATATGGGGTGCAGGTTTAAAACATGGGTTGCTGAACAGCCTAAAAGAGGCCTTGAATTGAAAAGGAAGCGTAAAACCATGACCCCATTCACACATAAAAGCAATGTCGAGATAGTAGGGCCTGAAACTCCAAAGGTGAATTAGAATGGTAGTTGATGGTCGCATTATCATATGCATGTTAATGCATTACCATCTGTTTACTCTATCTGCTCATGTGGGTGACTCTACTTCTTCATCCCTTCTCTTTTTCATTTCTATGGTAATTATATCATCAGAGTAAGCATATGTAATCAGTACCTCACATTGGAGTGGCAAAAACTATATATTTCATGCAAAATCTTTAAAAATAGTCACAAAATAACTTGTATAGCTGAGATTGGTTTCTGTTATCTCACTATAATAAGCATTTTCAACTCCACATCGCACAAAATGGGTTCTAAAGGTAGTTTGGTTGCACTTTTCCTGGTACTTCTCCACCCTGCGGTTCTCTCAGGACCTACCAATGAGATAATTAGAGTTGGATTGAAAAAGAACAAATTTGGTCAAAGCAAAATTCTAAAAAGATATATGGACGAAAAAGGAACAACATTGTGAGATGAAAATTTTGATGATATAAGTAATTTTAGGTTAAAGAACAACATGAATGCTCAGTATTTTGGTGAGATTGGTGTTGGTACTCCTCCTCAGAAATTTACTGTTATATTTGACACTGGGAGGTCCAATATTTGGTGCCTTCTTCCAAGTGTTACTTTTCAGTAAGTCTTCATTATTTCTCTCTATATTTGGTGAAAGCTTTCTACAAAATTCAGATTTTTATTCAACTGGGAGGAAAGAAGAAAAAACTGTGATTTCATGTTGTGTGCAGGTTGCTTGCTATTTGCACTCAAGATACAAGTCAAGTCAATCTGGCACCTATAAAAGAAATGGTACAGCCCCTCATTCTTGGTTGTTGGTTCATGCAACTTCTCTAGAATTTCCACTTCAAAATTTACCCCGTGCCTTTTCTTGCTTCTCCATTGTTCATTGTATTTAAACAGAGGTTAATCACCAAAAATTACAAGTTATATAATGGATTACTAATCAATAATCAACCATATTTATCTTAACACTAGAAAGAAAGAAAAAAAATTCAAATTTTAAACTACAGATGTAGATATTATAATATTATTATCTATTATCATTTCTGTCTATTAGGTTCATAAACTTTTCTATGCCAATAGAGGTTAGGTTTAGAAGGGTTGGTCCTCACAAAGTGGCAAACCACAATTCAAATTTCTCTTAAGGAAATAGCTCATATATAGTATTCAACTGTATATCTAGCAGGTCTGCCTTCTAATGTATACATATTGAAATGAGAATTTGTAGAGAAATAATGTACATTTACAAATATAATATTATTACCTATTACTTGCTTTTGCATGTAATTGCAAAAGAATATCATTAGATTAAAATATCAAAATTTACTTGAACTAAGCAACACTTGATGCTTACAATAGTACAATCAATATTTTCTTCCAAATAAATTTTGACATGCTCAACAAATTTCTAGATCAGTTATTGATCCTTTTGTCTGTACGATGTTCTCAAACATTTCTTCCTTTGATATTTTTATGCAGGGTCATCAGCTGAAATCCATTATGGAACTGGGCAAATTTCAGGTTTCTTTAGCCAGGACCATGTCAAGGTTGGAGGCTTGAATGTTTATGGCCAGGTAAATTTTGCTAAATGGACACTTCTGTACTATTCTTTAATTTAGTACTGTTTCATGAGTCTTCTTTATTCAATCTAAGTGGCTTTAGGATTTTATTGAGGCAAGAAGAGAGCCTAGCCCCACATTTTTGGCAGCCAAATTTGATGGCATTTTGGGTATAGGATTTCAAGAGATATCTGTTGGAAATGCTACTCCTATCTAGTAAGTTGATGAATGCTTGTTGTTATGTGATGGAGCATTTCACTAAACTTTGAAGCACAAGGATTAAATTTGAACTATCACATTTAACAAAACAATAACATCTTATCAACTAAGTAGATTCGTTATTATCTCTACTTCTCCCTAAATTGAAAATTTTGCTTTATTTGTGAATGACTGCTGTCATTCGTAGGTATAATATGCTACCTCAAAAGCTTATAGCACAACCAGTATTTTCATTCTGGTTAAACCGCAATATTGAGGAATAGGGTGGAGAGATTGGATTTGGTGGAGTTGATTTGGATCATCAAAAGGGTGAGCACACATATGTCCCAGCTACTCATAAAGGCTATTTGCAGGTAATCCATAATGAAACTAAATTATAATTTTGCAATTACATAAAGTGCCACTCATTGTTTAATTTTGTTCCCTAACTATTTTCCCTTTCAATTGCAGATTGAAATAGGAGATGTTCTAATTGATGGCTTAACAACTGGTATGCATTACATATAAACATACATAGTAATATTCTTGAAAGTGGGGATATTTCAATCTATACTGTCGTTTTTCATTGTTACTGGCAACGGTATGAAAAGGAATTCATTTAAATGTGTTGAACAAAATCAAATGTGTTTTGCCTCGTTTAGAAAGCCAAAGCCAATAGTAAGTTGATTGAATAAATGGTTATCTCACTGATCAATTTTTGATGAATACATCAGTGTCTCTGCATATATAGCTCTCATATTCTGTAATTAGAATCCTTTTCAAGAATCTCATATTCTGTAATCTCTATTGCATTCATAGCTCTGTGATATGCTTCCCAGTCCAAATGGAGAATCAGCTGTTGAATGCAGTACTTTACCACAGATAGGCCTAATGTTTTATTCACCATAGGAGGTAAAGTGTGTAATCACTTCCAAAGTATAGCATGCTGCATCTATATAGAAATTTTCTTTACTGGTTCCCCCAACTGTCTCAATTAGTTTTATCAAGATACAAGTATCTTGCTAAAAAATGCATGGTGTATTTAATTAGTCCCTCTCACTGGCCTCCAAAAATCACATCCTCAAAATTCAAAAAATTCCTAGTATTAGGCCTTATTTATTTAGCACAATTTTTTTATGACCATGTGGAAAATAAAGCTCTTGTGGGATGTACCAATCTTCCTTAAAAATTTAGAAATACTAGGCCTATATTCACCATATGAATGTTGCTTCTAAAATAAAGGATTCTGGGGGACATTTTCATGGGTCACTATCACACAGTGTTCGATTATGGCAAATGAAAGTTGGATTTGCTGAATCAGCATAAGAGTGTTGTATGTATTTTAAATTATTTGCTTGCTTGGGAAGAAACTACTGTGTCTTATCCAGACAATATAACAAACTCTAATCTTGTGACACATGTTCGTAAATACACATATATTATGTAATCAAGACCTTATAAAATATAAACCTGTTGAAAAATAAACAAGTTATTATTACATAATTAACATACGTATTACTAATATAAGATAGGTTTTATGATAAATAATTAAAGTTTGGGAGATCCAATGTCTAAATGGAGGTGGTGCATAGATTGGGAAGGTCCATTTTTTGCAGAAAAGTAGAGAAAAGCAATGAAGGCACTATGATACATTGGTACTGATTTTAATAATTGGAGTTTACTTGGAAGGGATTTGAGGTTTTTGTTTTTGTTTTTGTTTTGGTTTGGATGTTTTTTAATAACCGCACTTGGCTTGGCACCACTATACACCATACATAACATAACGGAACGTCAAAGCAAACATGAAATGAAGCTTCATTCCTTTTTCTATTCTATTCTTCTACTACACATTTTTCTCTATTGCCTCACCCATGTCCATCATTCCACCACACCTCTTTCCCCCTTCTTTTTCCACTTTTTTCAGTCTCACAAACAAAGCTTCAATGCTCAAACTTCAAATCAAAACAATCTCATTATCTACATTTTCCTTTCAAGTGAAAAACAACATTTTTAAAAAGGAAATAAAACTTTATCATGTTTCAATAGATGAGAAAATATATATATTCTTTTGGGTATGAATGATTCATGAAAATGCTAATTGCAAAGGGGTAGGAATAAACTTTTTTTGCTTTTAACATGTAGGAGTTTACCTAAACTTTTTTCTGTATCAAAACAAATGTACCTGTAGAACTTTTCCCGTAATAACTGATGTAAAATTGGAAGCATGATATTCTTCTACAAGTTGAATAGCAATCAAACATTTTTTTAGAAAAAGGAAAATCTTGATATTTTATTCATAAAAATATATCCTCACGAAAATAAATAGTATTGTCGTCTCGACAAACATGCCAAATCAACTATTGTGTAATAAAAATAGATTGCTGCCTATACTAGAAAGCTTTTGAGATATTTTGTAATTTCTATTATTCTTAATTAAGTTTGTATAACAATGATTTGGAAATGTTCGTATTGAGTTTGAATAAAATAGAAAATGTAAAGGAAAAAAATAAGTGTAAAATAAACCTAAAAACCTTATACTTCTTATCCATTGTTTCGATTACTCGTACTTGTTGAATTTATTTAAATCATTTCGAGACAATTAACTTATAAGAATTTTAATTTCATGATCAATTCCTTAATTATCAAATTAGAATTTTACTTCAAGAACAGGAGTTTCGTCAACTATAACAATCCTAAATTTATGACATTTAAAATAGTAAAGTGAGTTGGTTCGGATCCCATTAAGATAATGTTTTTCAGTCAATATCTAAATCTTAAAATATAACATGAGTGATCAATTCAAGTGTTAAGCACATAATAATCCACCAACACAAATAATAAGAGATTATATATATATATATAAAATTAAAAATAATACAAAAGAATCTGATAAATTACATGCAATCTTCGAAAATTAACTATTTATGGTATTGAGAGCAATAATCCATTTATAAACAAAAACATAAAGAAGAAGGAATAAAACATGAGATTTTCGTTTCAAATGATTTCCCAACTTCCTCTCCTCCTTTTTTTTTTATATGTTTTGTTGTTATTTCCGCACTCTATGCTATACTTAGAATATTTTCCTTTTATATCTTTAGATTTATTCATGACACATTTTGCTGAGCTGAAAGAAGAACTCTTCAGCTAAAAGAAAGTCAAAACTGTTGAGCACTTTAATAAACAATTCGAACACTTTTTCTTTGTGTCTTTCTAATTAATTTTGCTCAATTCCTATTTCGTTGAGTAAAAAGCTGAGTGTGTTGATTTTGTTCTATATTTGTTGAGTAAACATAGAAATAAATCAACACTTCAGTTGATCTTGAAAAGCTTGTGAACCCTGATAAAATTTTGTAACAAAACAAGATTTTGTAAATACAAAATATATAAACTCTTAATAAAATATAAATTTTACTTATCCTTGTAAATAAGTGCCAAGAAGCTAATTCTTTAAGTAAAATATACTTTTGTATCAAATATGGATACTTTTTTGTTTGCTTAAAATATTATTTTAAATTAATTTTCTCAATTCAAATGAAAATCAAATAAGTGTTATATTTTGAGAGCATATAACATAACATGATAATATTATCTTATTTCTTATATATATATATATATATATATATATATATATGATATCACACATATCACTAAATGACTTTTTACATTCGAGAGATTAGATGAAACTTTTTTTCTTTTTCTTTTATTTAACTTTTGTTAAATGAAATTTTTTCCTTGATATAATATACTTTTGACATACTTATAACAATTTTACCTTTATTATTAACGAATTTTAAAATTCTATTCTCGTTATATATTAATAAAAATAATACGGACACAAGAAAAATAAAATTTATAAAATATATTATAAGAAATTTTAAAATTTCTTCTAAATCATGTCTTATATTAAGAATTAGAAAGAAAATAATTTTAAAATCAAGATGCTTAATTAGCTACCTTTCTTTTGAAATAGTTATCGTTTTAAGTTAAGAAAATAATATCTACTTTTAACTTTAATTACTACACTTTTAGTAAATAAAATGATAAAAATTAGCAACACCAAAATAAACTATTCAAATATATTTATATGTTAATAATAAATTACAAGTAGTACAATGTTATGCCATCTATTGGTAATTTAGATTTTTTTTTTTTTCAATTTTGTTTGTTTCGGTTTTTTTTTTTTTTTTTTTTTTTTTTTTTTTTTTTT
>Ga0099824_1010883_pt1 | contig 10507 bp, 2 predicted proteins | sample SiratrowhiteBW_FD_76837 | JGI IMG/M metagenome (GOLD analysis project Ga0099824, IMG submission 76837) | Root nodule microbial communities of legume samples collected from California, USA - Siratro white BW | ecosystem: Host-associated > Plants > Roots > Nodule | place: USA: California... | reverse complement strand
GTTTTAATTTTTATATATTTATTATAATTTGTATTATATATATAAAATAATATAAAATATATTAATATAATATATATATATATATATATATATATATATATATATATATATATATATATATATATATATATATATTTATTTATTGAAAAGAAAGCGTGAAGCAACCAAATTTTTCATCTAATCTTCCTTTTACGTTAAAAAAGGTAATGTCTTCAAGTAATCAAGTTGGAAAGCGCTTCGGAACAATCATCGTGGACCCGATAAAGGTCTGCTTAATTATATTATATATCAATTATATTAAATTGGTGCTTTCTAACCTCACTCTATTTAAACTATATTAGTTAGTTAGGATATTACAATGCGCAAATGAAAATTACTGCGATAATATATATGATTATTCTTGTCCTATGTATCGGCCCTCTTTATATATATATATATATATATTAGTTGTGGGTTACTTCAATTTTTCTTTTTTTTCCCTTTAGACGTATCAGTTCAAAGTAATTAAAGTTCAGTTTAATAAAAAAATGTCTTATAGTACAGATCATACTTCATAAATAATACATATCACATATTTTTACATATTTTTCTAATAATGATTCAAAACTTTTTCCTTTTCTTTTTCAGTAAAGTGTACATTTTTCACGATGTGATCTTTAATAGATATCTTATTAGTAAAATTCTTCAAGTCAATGTTAAAGTAGAAGGAAATGTTTTAATTTTTTAAAAAGTTTCGTACAATATCTTATTTTCATCTAAGATTCCTTATTTAAAATGTTATAGGCAGATATAAGAATATAAACTTAAAGATCAATGGTTTATTAAATTCATTCATCACAATCCTAACTATTTAAAATATTATTATTTAACTCTAAAAATATTTTATTAACTTAGTCCTCCTTCCATCCAAACCTGATTCTCCTTCATTCTCATATATTACCATTCCATCTCCCAACTTGACTCAAAGTAGTTTCCTTATTCAAGCTATAGGCATAAAATTTAGGATAAGAATCTTTAAATTTTGTCCAACCCACCTATCATTCTTATTTATCCTCCAAACTACATTATTATCAAATCAGCTATCAAACCAGCTACCGGACTCTTACTCATTATTTTCAAAACTATTTAAGAATTTTCATGACTCATTCTTAGATTCTAAAACTTAAGCTCATAAACCTTTTTTCCTCATATTCAAGTCTCCACTAACAATTACCAAAAAATGCATAATTGAATAATTTTAAGTTCTTAACTCTCATTCTCCTCTTGTTTCCTTTCACATAAAATATCACGCATGAAATTTTCCTACTCTCTTCGCTCCACCTCCACACAAATTCTCTTTAGATCTTTTTCACCTTTTTGTACACTATATTTAACATTTTCAATAAAGACAAATGGAACAGAAATATACTAGTAAGTACATATTTAATTAGAGTAACCTGACTAACAATTGAAATTCCTTTTCCTATCCATTTGGTTAAATTTTTCCTAAACTTTCTTATCATATTATGCAAAATAATAAATTCTTATGATCCCGTCCTAGGATTCTTAAATAGATAAAAGGAATGCTCATGATGTAACAATTTAGAATCTATCCAAACCTTTGTAGCAAACATTACTGAACTCTCACACCAACAACATTACTTTTGTAAAAAATTTTGCGAGTTCAAAAAACGCTAGATATCTTTCACAACTAATTTCACAAATAAGATATTCTTAATATCATGAGCTACTTTTATACCCTCTAATTAATATATATATATATATATATATATATATATATATAAAATAATGTACAGATAAAATATGTAATATAATGGCTTTTATATGGTTGATATGACTGGTATTGAACGTAGTTTCTCGAATTTGAATAATGTAATTAAGGAAAAAAATCTAAAAAATGTTAGTTAGTTTTCCACGAATTATTCATTTCAAATTCAACAACAAAAATTATTAAGCAGTATAAGTTCAAAGTTTAACATTTGGTTGTCGAATATCTTATCTCATTACGTAGTATTGTCTAATTTTTCTATTTAAATTACGCAAAAAAAAAATAAAAAATCTTGTATGATATGAAACTAACCAATCTATTTGTTTAATTTACTGAATTTTTTTTACTTCATATCAAATTCACTTGATTTGAATATTTGTTAATATCTTCATTTGTACATTTATTTATATTTCAAATAAAAAGTAAAGTGATACTATATATATATATATATATATATATATATATATATAAATGAATTCCAACTTGTGAGCTTGTAGCCCCATAAGAGACAATTTACTTGGCGTCATATTGTGTATCCAAATTCTTAGGCAGGTTATTATTTATAGAGGTTAACTTTAAATCTCAACACTAGTTCTATATAATAACATGAACACTAACATGAAATTTGCCAAATCTTATCTACCTTACGAACCGACCAAGATTGCGATTTATTAAATTTTTTCTTTCAGTGTTTTAGTCAAAAAGTTAAATTCTTTATGCGTCTGTTCAAAATGTTCCCTGTGAATCTTTTGGGATTAGTAAGTTTACTGGTTCCTGGACATTATAGATAGATATGATTGAAGACGTTGCCATGATAGCACCATTTTTCTTGTTGTTCAGTGAGTCAGAAGACACCAACGTGTAAATCAGTGGTTAGTGATTAATAATGTATTTAAAAAAATATTTTAAAATCACATTAATCTTCAATGAAAATCTTTAACTGAAGAACTTGGATGAGGATGCTGCAACTTCCCTGAGTTAAGCCTATCATCATTCTAGAATATCCAAGTATCATTGTCGGGGACGAAGTAAGTGCATGGTGATATCAAATACTGGCAAATCTAAATTTGCTTTTAAATATTTATTATTTGAAATGTTTGAATACACTTGTCCTTCCCTTGCATCATTTCGACATTTAATAAATTAATATTATCTTTTTATTAGTTATTGGTGACTCATTGGACTTATATGTGATGCTTCTTCTCTTTTGCGGGAGAGGGATAAACTTGGTAGGATTTGTGGGGGCACAATCGAAGTTGAAAAATAGAAAGAAAGATGGAAGAACATATTTTAATACAGGAAGAGTTTGCTCATTCTTATTTGAGGAGTATGCTTAAAAAGAGCTTATTTATTATTAAAAAGAATTTTGTTGAATTATAAATATTACGATCATTTATATCAAATTTTATAAAACATAGACTACATCAATTTTATTTTATAAATGTAAACAAAACATCAAATGGTATGATTACACGTGTATAATTGTGAAAGAGGCATAGAAAAAGGTAATATAGTCGTATTAGAAATTAAAATTAGTTTTTTTAGGTAACTTTCAAATGTTGTAGATGTATGAAAAATGTTACGTTTTATATTTGCTTCTGAAATTGTTTTTTGAGTTGAAATTGTTAAGTGGTGGATTACTACTCAAATGATATTTAAATATGAATATAATGATATAAACTCCTTAATTATTATTATGAATATTTAAGTGATGGATTACATAGTTCAAGTAAAAGAATGTATAACTTAAACAATATGGGGTCACTAGGTTGTTCAATTAAGGAAGTCTTTATCAATCTTAGAAAACATGGTTGTTTGAGTGATGAAATATTCTTTAATTTTAATAAATAACATCATTCAAACAAACATGTTTAAATAATATTTATATAATGAATATATAATGTTATATAATGAAGATTTATGTATTGATATACATGCATGATATTTATTAATAATGATAATGAGATGCATTCATTAGTATTGTATGAAATATGTAAATGATGTGTTGTCTTTTATGAGATTATTGTACTTTGTAAATATGTCTCTCTTTAGAGACTTAAGGTGAAAATACTTAAAAGCTATATATTTGCATCAACGTTACCTAAAGTTGAATGATATATTTACATTAATATTTCTATAATAGATATAAGTAATCACTTGACATAAAAATTTAAATTTATTTATTCATAGTATCTTCGATGCGTTATATATAATTTTTTCTATTGACTGTGATAAACTATATTATTTTATTGATACGGATTTCAACAATTAGTCTTTAAGAAAAAATATGCTATATATAATATAATATAATATAATATGTGAATGATTATAAAATAATTTTGTTCCTCTTTTATGCTTGTTTAAATGCTGTAAATGGAGGTGAAGAAGACGTTAAGAATTGTATTGATTTGGTAGTGCGATGATATGTAATATATGTAAATATATTTTGATAGTTTTTAAATTTTTATGCTTTTTAATAACCTATAAACATTGAGATGATAGGAAATGTAGTGTCTCTATGTATAAATATCAATCAGTACATTGAAATTTAATGGGGGCGTTTTATTTTTTTTTTCATTTTATTAAAAAAAATTACTATTTATGCATTATCTCTTCACTGGTATGTAAATCTTTTATGTATTTTTTGAAACTAACATAAAAAGTTAACTATCATTGGTATAAAACTTTTACTTACTTTACGTTAATGTTTAAAAGCAACTAACAATTCCTTTAAAAAGTAAAAGAAATTTTAAGATTAAGTATAAGAAAGTAAAATAATTTTTAACCGTATTGTTTAAATTGAAAATAATGTTTGCGTATTATTAACCACCTAACATTATAAGAAAACAAGTTTAAATTTACACATGACTTGGCATCATAAATAGTGAAATACGTGAAAAGTAAACATATATTTTTTTGATATTTGGATAAATTTTAGTCAATCTAATCTATACAATGCATAATTTTTTTCCGACAAAATAAAAGCATAATCTTTTACAGCAAATGATTAGTCACTGAAATTTTATCCCGTTGTAATATTAGTTTATGAAATTAAAATAATTCGAATAAGTTCATGAAATATTTTATGACTTTATTCGATTCTCCAACACTATTTTTATTTTGTTTTTAAACATATATAATTCTCATTTTAGAGATTGAAATAAAATAAAATAAAAATTTTTAAATTTAAATAAAAACTTATTTTTTAAAAATGTTTAATTTTTATTTATTTCAGGACTAACATACTATAAGATATAATTTCAGAAATTATTATTTTTGCTAGCTGGTGTATTCTTTTTGGTAGGTTATCTTATATATAAAAATTGTATGTAAGAAAAATTGGAGTGTAAATTTGGTGTTTGTCCATTATAAATAAATAACTAGATTTGGGTTTGTGCAGCAACACTTAGGTGGTACTCCCTACCTTACTTTTTCTATGATTTGACACATGTAATTATGAATCATGTACCAGTTGAGCCAGGTTTTGATCACTAACGTTGTATTTGGAACTAACAAAGGGCGCAAAATTTTTATTGAAAAAGGAAAAATTCACACACGGAATCATTAAAAAAATATAAATTTTAAGGTAAAATGTTTTCTTGGGATAAAAACAAAGATTTGCACGAGTTAAAGTTATAATGGGTTATATTGGATGCATAATTCATTATGTCTTTATTTTTTTATGTTTTTATTTGTTATGATAAATATAATATTAATAAAGTAAAAATAAAAAAAATAACTAATTATATCTACTACGAATTTTTTATTCAAATTAATTTATTTTTCTTATATTTAAACAATCTCACTTCTCACCTTTTCTTTTTATTTCCTTCCTTTTTTTACCTTCAACTACATCTAAAATGAAGTGTTAGCTTAAGTGTTGTTTGTTTGATTACGATACTTTCTTAAACTTTTATTGTAAGTTTGTTTCGATGTAAAATTCTTTTAAGAATTTATTTTGATATTTTGTTCTAAATTTATTGGAATTTTTTTAAAGATTCAAATATTCTTTTATTTTTATAATTCATTAATTTAGAATCTACACATGATTTGATTCCTATAACAACTGTTTTTGAAAAGTAAAAGGGTAACAAATTTTAATAGGTCACAATTTGTAACAATACTGAGAAGGTAATTATAAATTAAAATTAAAGTATTTAATTTTTTATCGCCTCATTAAATGTTTAAAATGTCTCACTTTTTCCAAGCAAGGCATGAGAAAAAAAACGGTGGGAATGGAAGAAAAAGAAAGAAAATTATAACAGTTATGTATTTTTATCAATTTGGCATAAGTAGGAATAAAACAAAAAAATAGTTTACATATATGAACTTTGTGATCTCTCAAAGATGACATCTACCTTTTTTTTTTTCAAGACAAATTATAAAATTATCTCATATTTTATGAAAGGGAAAATTTTCAATAACATTTTATATTTAAATAAATGAAAAAGAGAATAAAAAAAGTAATGTTAGATATAAAAAATTATTATTTTTCTTTTTCTTAATTTTTTTTAACTTTTAATTCTTTTAAATTCTTTCGTATGAAATAAACATATTATTGGTGAAATTAATTTTGAATTTTTTAGCAAACTATGATGTGTTTGATGATAATTTTGATGATGTCGGCATGTTTTATTAATTTTTTCTATCTCCTTTGTTTATTATTTTATTATAATTAAAATAAAATGTAAAACATAAATATATATTGAAGATAATTTTGAACAAATTGGTTTTCTATCTCTAGGAAGATAATGTTTAGTTATGTTAAAAGTTTATAATTAGATAAAATGAATTTTGTGAATAATCTATTGTAAATAGTGAATAATTAATTATGTTACTTAAATCTAAAATATTTGTTCGAACATATAATTAATTATTATTCGTATTAACTATGAATAATTGATTATGTCAAAATTAGATGTAAAATGTTTTTTTATTAACAATTATAAATTATGAATAATCAATTATGTTAGTTAAATTTACAATGTATGTTTTCAAATAAATAATACATTAGTGAATAATCGATTATTTATATTAACTAAATCTAAAATGTTTATCCTTACAAATAATCAATTATATCAGCTAAATTTAAAAGGTTTGTTCTCACAACTAATCAATTTTATATAGGTTCAAAATATTTTTTGTTACATGAAAAATATAATAATTGAATATATTTAATTATAATAGATTATATCAATTAGAAACCATACAATTTTTTTAAAAAAAAAAATCTATTTCTAGAAAAAAAAAAAACTTTGTTATTTTATGAGAAGATATCCTAAAAGTGTTACAGGTTACAAACTTGTTTGAAAAAACAATTTCTAAATATTCATGTTATAAAATTTTCCTTGTAAATTTGTCACTTCAGGTGATAGTTTTTTCTTTCCCTCTTTAGATTGCACTAGTGTATGTTATATATGTTGTAAGTAATTAAATATTTTTATTACATGTGCAGATTTTCTTAAAGAGTGTTTTCAATAAATATTTTGTATTTTTCTTTCTAGTTACAATAAAATTTGATTTCTTATAATTGAAAATTTCAAGATTGCTAGTGGAAAATCCAACTAAAATTGTTCGAATTAATTAAATATAGATTTGAATAGAATCAAACCAATATAAAATTTGTGTGTCCTTTTTTTTTATATTATATCTGTTATCTTAAATTTTATTTGTTTTTAGTAATTATGATTGTTATATTTAACTACTTTTTCTACCAATAGACAATGTGTATATTGTATATTGTGTGTCTAGGTATCAATGCGTGTATAAAAGTAAATTTTTATATTGCTTTTAATGAGTTTGGTGTTAGTTTTGGCGAAACACACTCAATACAAGTCTTTGAAGATATATATTTATCTTACCCTTATCAAAACTAAGTATGTATGTATTTTTTATATTTATTCTTTAATATTAAAATATACATTTAATAATAATTAGAGATTAAATTACCTTATGATAATTGATTTTGATGAATTATGTGATATTTTTAAATGAGATATACTTAATATCAGTATTCTAATATGTATTAAAATACGTGAATATAATTTGATATTTTTATATTACTCATCTTATCTTAAATTCTAAATATTTGTAGTAATTATGATAGTTACATTTAACTACTTTTCTCCACAACAGACAGTGTGCCTATATAAGTGTGTCTATTATGTGTGTCTGTGTGCATGCTGCATGTGAGTGTGTGGGCCTGCTGTGTGGGTGTGGGTGTTAGTATGTGTATATAAGTAAATTCCTATATAAGTAATTTCATCCTCTTGTTACATTTAACTACTCTTCCTACACAACAGATAGTGTGCTTGGTGCTTGTGTAAGTGTGCTTAGTGCCTGTGTAAGTGTGTCTGTTACATGTGTCTGTGTGCATGCATGCTGCAAGTGGATGTGTATGCCTGTTTGCATGTGTAGGTCTCAATGTGTATATAAAAGTAAATTCCTATATTTCTCATTTCTCTTAATGAGTTTCGTGTTAATTTTTAATGAAACACATTTAATATAAGTCTTTTAGGGATTTATGATTGTTCTTTAATATTAGAATATATTTAATAATAATTGAAGATTAAATTACCTTACAATTATTAATTTTGATGAATTAAATGATATTTTAAAATGAGATATACTCATAAATATTCTAATATGAATTAAAATATGTGAATATGATTTGATATGTTTATATTACTCCTATTGTCTTAAAAAATTATGTTATTTTTAGTAATTATGATTGTTACATTTAACTACTCTTCCTAGACAACAGACAATGTGTTTGGTGCTTGTGTAAGTGTGTCTATTACATGAGTCTGGGTGCATGCATGTTGCAAGTGGGTGTGTGTGCCTGTTGCATGTGTAGGTGTCAATGTGTATATATAAGTAAATTCCTATATTTCTCTTAATGAGTTTGGTGTTAACTTTTAATGAAACACACTCAATATAAGTCTTTCAGTATATCTTGCCCCTATTTAAACTAATAATATGTGTTTTTTATGATTATTCTTTAATATTAGAATATATATTTAATAATAATTGAAGATTAAATTACCTTACAATAATTAATTTTGATGAATTAAATGATATTTTAAAATGAGATATACTCATTATAAATATTCTAATATGTATTAAAATATGTTAATATAATTTGATATGTTTATATTACTGTATTATCTTAAATTCCAGTTATTTATAGTAATTATGATGGTTAAATTTAACTACTCTTCCTAGACAACAGACAGTGTGCTTGGTGCCTGTGTAGGTGTGTCTGTTATATGTGTCTGGGTGCATGCTTGCTGCATGTGGGTGTGTGGGCCTGTTGCATATGTAGGTGTTAATGTGTATATAAAAATAAATTCCTATATTTCTTTTAATGAGTTTGGTGTTAATTTTTAATGAAACATACTCAATATACTTGTCTAAACTAATAATGTATGTATTTTTTATGATTGTTCTTTAATATTATAATATATATTTAATAATAATTGAAGATTAAATTACCTTATCATAATTAATTTTGATGAATTAAATGATATTTTAAAATGAGATATACTCATTATAATATTCCAGTATGTATTAAAATATGTAAATATAATTTGATATGTTTATATTACTCTTATTATTATAAATTTCAGTGGTTTTTTAATAATTATGATTGTTACATTTAATTACTTTTTTTCTATAACAGATAGTCTGCCTATTATATGTGTAAATAAATGTATATGTTACCATGCTGCATGTGAGTGTATGAGTCTACTGTGTGGGTGTGGGTGTGAGTGTGTGGGCCTATTGTGTGGGTGTGGGTGTGAGTATGTGTATAAAAGTAAATTTCTATATTTATATGTTTGGTGTTATTTTTAATGAGACACATCCAATATAAGTATTTTAGGATATTTTAGCATTTTACTCTTATTTAAGCTAATAATGTATGTGTTTTTTATGATTATTCTTTCATATCAAAATGTATATTTAATAATAATTGATGATTAAATTATCTTACGATAATTATTTTTGATAAATTATATAATATTTTTAAATGAGATATACTTAATGTAAATATTCTAAAATGTATTAAAATATGTGAATTTAATTTGATATATATAGTATTGAAAATGCAATTCATACTTATTTTATTATATTTTGAAGTAAACGATGATGCACCAAAAATCAAATTATTTTTATTTTATTATATTTTGAAGTAAATAGTGATGCATAAATAAATCATGGATTGAATTAAAATCGTAAATATTATCATTTTATTATTAGTTGGTTTATTTTATATGTGTATTTTGAAGTAATGTATAAAGTATATATTTATTAGTTTTGATGTATGCATATAAATACATATTTATGGCTAGAATAAATATTCTGGGGTATTAATAGCCTTAGCAGAGAGATGTTGCTTTCATCCCTTATTTCCAATATTTAAAGAAAGGAATATATGGAGTCATTTTAAAAATTAAACCAAATTGAAAATAATAATAATAATAATAAAATTGAAAAAAATGTAGGACAAAAATAAAACATTAAACTTAAAAAAATAGTATTAACATACTGGGAAATTTAATCCCTCCTGCACCTTGATCTCTTGTAATGAACCTTGAATATTAAAGTCTTAAAAATAACCTTGAAACAGTCATTAGTTATTGTACATTGAAAATATAATCCATACATTCAAAATGATTTATTCATTTATTAAAATCTTAATTATAATATAAATTATATATTTTAAAAGACATAATTATC
>Ga0099824_1010880_pt1 | contig 10510 bp, 5 predicted proteins | sample SiratrowhiteBW_FD_76837 | JGI IMG/M metagenome (GOLD analysis project Ga0099824, IMG submission 76837) | Root nodule microbial communities of legume samples collected from California, USA - Siratro white BW | ecosystem: Host-associated > Plants > Roots > Nodule | place: USA: California... | reverse complement strand
TTTTTGATGTTATTCTGAATTTGTATTGTTATTTATCTTCTTATTACAAATACGATTATTATAAAGATCAAATGAAAATAGCACACAACATAAATTAAAAAAATGTATATATATATATATATAACTCGTTTCACTAAATATTTTATCATAAAATTTTACTACTTTAAAATCATCATCATAAATATACTACAATTATAATCTTTAAATTGTCTTATATAAAGAGATATCATTTAAGAATTCTCAAATTAAAATTCAGTTTTTTTAGTATATCACTCAGATGATAAGATATTGTTTGAGTGAGATTATCAACTAATTTAACTCAAAAATCTCTATAGTTTTACTCAAAAATTAATGAATTTCTCTTTGTTTGAACTAAATTCTCGTACTTAAGAGAGTTACTTTTAAATCTAAGGTCAAAATCTATATATTACTTGATAGAGATATTCCTCACTTAAACAAAATATTCCTTACTTGAGGAATGTATAAAATTATCAATCACTAGAAAGTATAATTTTGACAAATTTATTAAATCTTTCTATTAAATATAAATATAAATGCCTCATATTAAACTATTACAAATTTGGTACTAGTGTAGGACATTGCATTAAAACTAAACCAAATCTACTCTACTTTGTTAAATTAGATTCCAAATTAAAAACTCTCAATTTAACCTATCATTAAGCCTAAAATATAGTTATATATAACAAATCCAACAATAATGTAGGACATTTCATTAAAACTAAACCAAATCTACTTTGGACTTGTTAAATTATATTCCAAATTAAGAACTCTCAATTTAACCTATCATTAAGCCTAAAACATAGTTATATCATAACAAATCCAATGATATCATACTTTTTGCACACTTATTCAAAATTACACCAGATAAAATTCTTAATGGTTAAATACTAATAAAGATCAAAACTCACTAAAAACCCACAAATTATCTTAGTTAAACAAATTAAAAAGACATCTCAAACTCAGTCAATTCAATCCAGTCACCAAATTTAGTTCTGATAAATTTCATATACAAGGATTCCTATTTAACACAACCTCGAGTTATCAATTATAGTAAAAAACTAATAATTTTAGAACAAAAGAGAAAAAAATATGAAACAACCATAGAAATTGTTACATCTTCAACAAATTAAATCCTTACACTCATTAAATAAGTTTGATATTCTATAAATTTTGTATTTGTTTTTTTTCCTTTGCTAAAATTATCTCTAATATAATATTTCCATATTATATAAGTGAAAAAAACAATATTTTGACTAAAATCATATTAAACTCTAATAATAAAATTCAAAACTTCATATTCAAATTATCAAGTTTATATAGATAAAAAAACAATTAATAGATTGAAAAATACAATAATTTGTTAAAATATAAAAATAATAATCAATATTTACTAATTTTAATCAACCTAAACAAAAAATGGTACCTGTAAATTAGAACTAATTTTTACAATGTTTATTTTTTTTTTCTCCTGTGTATAATTTGGCATATATGTGTGTGTGTGTTTTCTTTAGATTAGAATAAATAAATCGTTTTTTAGGTGAAATGCACTTAACTATAGATGGAGAACAAAAATTTATTTCACACTCAATTCATTTAGAATTATATTAAAGCTTGTTTTTTCGTCATAATAATAGTAATTACACATCTATTATCACCCTATTTATTTAATTTTTTATCTATTTTTTATTTTAGTATCTTACAATTAACTGTTGAAGGAACAGTTTAATAAATTAATAGTTTACGTATCATTAAACAGTATGCTTAAAACAAGATATTTCAAAATGTAATAAAACTTTTAATAAGTTTAAACTTTTTGGAAATGATATGTATATAATAAATTAATACTTTAAATGTAAAAAAAATAAAATAATTAAAGTGAATATTTATTTGAAAGATAAAAACACAGCTGAATATATTGACAAACTGCATGAGTTCAAACATAAATAAATTATAGAAAACCAAAAGTTTGGAATTTTCTCCAAAGTTAAAGTGATTGAAGCACGAATGACTTCTTCAAAGATTTGGAAGAGGTCAAATCTTGGTAATCTCTTCCAAAAATAAAATAAAATAAAAATAAAATAAAAAACGTAAAAACCATGCAAGAGAGAATATTATCTCTTATACACAAGTAAATCAAGAATGAGATGAGATGACGTTATTATTTATTTTTATTAAGAAAACACTAACACATTTAATTGACAATTAATATTTTCTAATCGATTATGTCTTTCTTTTACTATTATTAATATTATTATGATTATAAAATCAAAGTATAATTTTTAAATAATAAAGTCAACTACTATATAGTAATTATATATTTTTTTTTCTAATTCATATGAGTATTACATGGATCTATCTATGTAACTGTATAAAAGAGTAGATAGATATCACCTTAATTCAATACCTAAAAAATGCTAAGAAAATATAATTATTTATAACAATTTTAACTTAAAATAATATAGTTTGATGATTTAAATACTCAAATTCATAATATAATTATATATTTTGACTTTTATTTAAAATTAATATATATATATATATATATATATATATTTCGTTGAATCTATTTAGTTTTGATAAAAACATATTCATATGAGTATATGAATAATGTCCAATTTTTAAATTAGATAGAAGGAAAAAAAAATTAAATATGTACTTTCCTAGCCTTCTTCAACATGTTTATGTCCGTTCTAAATTATTAAAATAGTCTTAATCTATTAAGTAATACAAACTTATGAAAACATATTTTCGCTTTGAATCATTAGTTTCATTCGACTTAAATAAATTTTCTTTTGTTATACAATTTCATTCTCTCTGTTATCTCAATATTCACAAGTTTACTGAAATTCTGAATACAGTTTTCTCTCGTCATAACGTCAATACACATTTTTTTTAGTTTTGTTTAAACAATATATTCTTATTTCAGGAAAAGAAATTTAAATTAATTTCCATAAAATTAAATTGTTTCAATTATATATACTTGATCATTCATATACCATTTTAATATTTTATTCATTTTTTTCAGGTGAGAATTTTAAACTCTCAACTGTGAGTATTTGATCACGTAATCTCGGAGTTTTTAGTTAGCTTAAAGAAAAACTTAATTATTTTATGTAGTTTTTACTTTTTTTATTTAAGGATTTATTATTTTATTATACCATTTTTTATTATATCTGATATGTCTTTCATGATGTCTATAAAATCTCTTCGTACTCTTAAGTTACTAATTTTATTATTATTTAGATTATTTAATTAATATTTGGACATGTCCGTTATCCAAAGAAAATAAGATGAATTTAAACTCGTAAATTGTGATCCTTAATTTTCACACTCATGTAATTATATATTTTTGTTTTTCACAAAAACATTAAAATACATTTTGGTAATATTATTTAAAAAATACGTGCATATTTATTACCTTTTATAACTATAATAAATGCTGATGTTTTTTAGTCCCCTAAATTCTTCCTTTCTCAAAACGTAATTTTACGAAAACAGTTTTAATAAAAATTTTGCTCTATTGATCATGGATGGAGTTTAGTTGACGAGGCACTTCTTGGAAGTTACGTCCTTTCGAAAAGTGGGACCCATCAACACAGCAAATGTGTTTCGACGTTCCGTTTCAGCGCGTAAACATTTACCTGACAGCGCCTACGTTACAGAGAAGGATCCAGGAAAAACACAAAGTAACTTCCACTTCCTCTTCCTATTTAACCAAGGAATTAATAAATAAATAGGAAGATAATTTATTGTCTCAATTTGCTAATATCATTGTGAATTGACAAATACACAATCACTTACTTGCAACGCAATATTCATTTACTTGTTGAATGCAGATGTAAACAAAGTTCTTCCACTAAACTGTTAATTAATTGTCCTGGAGTATGATTTTTAATTAAGGATTACTATAATTTAAAATAGAGAGTTGAATAGGAGGAAAAGCTTGAAGAGGTTGACTTGACCTTACTAGTTGAGTTTCCTTCTAACACGAGTTTTCTTAATTCATTGTCCTAAACCCCCTATTTAGTTCAACAAGGAGAAGCTATTTTAGGTTACGTGATTAGCGTGAGTCATTAACATATCCACCGTGTTGTTAATTCTCTCACAATTCATTTGCAAATCTTGCGTGGGAACAATGCTTCTAGAGGTATGGAAAAACTGAATAGAGTTTGTGTTTCATTATCAGCATTTGTGGAAAAAGATTGATACATGGTCGGGTTCATTTGATTCAGTCATCATTTAGTTCGAGACTGAGTTTATTTTCTTGGTCTACTCTTTTATATTTGTTTTTTCTTTTGACATTCGTATTGCGTTAAGCAATTTTAGGATGCACCATTCAGTTTTACCTTCCTGGAATTTGTAGTTTGCAGAATTTTATTGCTAGTCAAAGTTGAAAGGTTTTGATTTCTTGTTCAGTGAACATTTATATATGTGTGTGTTAGGTTTTTAATTTGACAATTAACATGTTTGCAATTGTAGCTGGAGACTTGGACTGCTTTGGTTGTTTTGTTTTTGCTCGTGTTGATTCTAAAGGAGTCGATCATGGGGAGTAAGAGTTCGAAAGTCTCTGAAAGAAGGCATGTTTCATCGTATGGATCTGGTGGTGGTTCTTCGTCTTCATGGGATAACTATGGATACCCTCAGACACCAAATGCTTACCCACAACAAAATGTTTATCACACGTCTCTTCATAACCGTGCCTCCGCTCCGTTCCACGACTATTCACAGCCAAAAAGGAGGTTGGATATGAGATACTCCAGAATAGCTGATGATTACAATTCATTGGATGAGGTAGTTTGATTTCTGGTTATGCTGTGTTGTTTTTCCTAGGTATAATTGTGTGAGTATATGAACACTTTTTCATGTTTGGTCTGTTTCCATCATTGACTCTTGTATTTGGTAAGAAAGGGGGGACAGGCACCTGGGGGTTTGGGACATGATGACATTGACTCGAACTAGTCCGTGTCTTCAAACCGGTTTCAGAAGATAATGTGAACGGTATCAATTTAAAAGTTTAAGTCTCAGAAGTCAGCACAAAGGGAGGGGAAAAAAACAGGGAATCAGAATCTTTTTTCTGAAATCAGACTTCAATTTTTTACTATGATGGTCCAAGTTGAAAATCGAAATATTTAAGCTCTTACGTCTCAATAAGGATTCTTTGTAAAAATAAACACGCGAAGTTCCCCGTTTCGTTATATGTTATTGTTTCCTCACAGCAAAGGGTGTTAGAATCAGTGTCAGAGCTGGAACACCAAAAGGATCTTATTTGGGACCTTAGTCAAGAAAAAGATAAAGTATATATAAAAGGCTGAATTTTGAAAAAAAATCCGGGGAGACCCTTGCTTAGAATTGTTGCTTTTTTTCAGTCTGAGTAAAACCTTCATATACACTTGTACCCTTTTTTTTTAACAAGCCTTTATACTTCAGCTGATCTTGAAACTTGGCATGATCTCCAAATTCAAGCCCGAGAATATAGTTAGCCAAGTTACAGCTGAAATGAAGTGCTGTTCTATTGTTTCTCGTTTTTACTGTTCTTGATGAAAATGTATGCATGATTCAGCAGAACATCTCATAATTCATTTTATAAAAAAGCAGTATCGATGTTATCAGTGTCTGATTTGGTCACATATGGTTAAGAGAAAACTTGGTCAGTAGCCAGTACACTAACAAACTAGTCCAAGAGTGCAACAAAGGTTGGTTTGAGAAAATATTTGGTTGAAGCTTACTGTAGCTTGCCTTGGTTACTTTTTTATTTTCTCAGATTTAAATATCCACAACAAAATATAACGGGTAGCATTTGACAAATTATAGATCAGCCAATACTGCAATCCTTATTGGTTGTTTCACTCCCAAAAATTATAATTCACACAGTTACAACTCACAGAACGAAAACCTTATTCTGTCAAATGATGAAATATTTTCGCACAGGTTACCAGTGCTCTTTCACACGCAGGACTGGAATCTTCTAATCTCATTGTTGGCATTGATTTTACAAAGAGCAACGAGTGGACAGGTTTTATCTCTTATACATGTATTGATGCTTGGATTTCTTGCGAGTTGTGGTACTAAATTGGCATAATTCACTTTGAAATCAGGGAAGAGGTCGTTCAACCGAAAAAGCTTACATCATATAGGAAGTGATCATAATCCTTATGAACAAGCAATCTCGATTATCATGAAAACTTTGAGTGCTTTTGATGAGGATAATTTGATTCCTTGTTTTGGTTTTGGAGATGGTAGTTCCTGATATAAATCTTGATGCTTTTCAAATTGCTTATGTTTCCAAATTGCAAACTTGATTGTGTTTCTTTCTTGTCTTTTTTTCCTGCCAGCATCAACGCATGATCAAGATGTCTTTAGTTTCCATTCAGATGAGAGGTTCTGCAATGGATTTGAGGAAGTTCTGTCAAGATATAGAGATATTGTTCCTCGCCTGCGTCTAGCAGGTGTTGCCTTCACCACTAATCTTAGGTAGCAATTTTTAATCAGGTTCAGCATAACTCATTGCATTTATGTGACAGGACCCACTTCATTTGCTCCTATTATTGAGATGGCTATGACTATAGTTGAACAAAGTGGGGGCCAATATCATGTCTTGCTAATAATTGCTGATGGACAGGTATATTTAATACATATTTCATATAAAAAAGAACATTCATTAATCTAGTTTAAATATGCACCAGTCATCAAAAACTTCACTGGCAGTTATCACGCTGCCTTTGTGAGCATGACTCTCAGGTATCACAGATAAAACTAAAATGTTATAGTAGTTTCAACAGCCAATTTTGTTTGGCTAGCATTGTAATTGATAACAATAATATCTACCTTAAGACATAAATATCTTGCCATTGACAAGGCTGCAGAAGAAAACTGATAATTGTTAGATTAGCAAAATATGTGTCTGAATAACATCTGTTCCGTACAATATTTAGCTATGATTAATTGTTAGATGGATATATCTGAATTAGAGCTGAGCTTCAGAAGGAAATACAGTGGAGATACACATCATGGAACGAATACTAATATCTGGGAGGTTATTAGAAAAATTATGTTTTAGAAAGCGGATTTAGACTTAACTCAATTTCATAACAGGTGAGGATCACACTTCTAACTAATATATGATTTTGTAAAATTGAGTTAAGCCTAAAGTTACATTCTAAGATGAAGTTTGCTGCGTATATCAAGAGGTTCTGGACCTTTAATGAATATATTGTTTGGAGCTGCAAGCAACTCCATCTGTCACAACTTTCGCTAGCATTCTTTTGGACTGTAGTTTGGATTTTCAAAGACTCTGCTAGCATGAGCAGGTCTCCTATGCTATCCCCCTTTTCATCAAATTACATTAGCCAACAAATTTGTGAAGTAGGAAAAAAAAAGTTATCTTGCATCTTCAATGGTTGTAAATAGGATGTAGTCCTCTATAGTGATAGATGACATATCTATCTTTTGATTCATATATGAAATGTCTAATGTGTTCAATTAGTATGAAATGCCCTTAATTTTTGCCAGTGCTTCAGTATATCTAGAGTAATCTTTTTACCGTAGGTATTCCTTTTTTTGGCACAGGTGACCAGAAGTGTTGACACGCAACATGGCCAGTTAAGTCCCCAAGAACAGAAGACAATTGATGCAATTGTAAAAGCCAGGTAAATTTTTGTTGTTTTCTCTCCTTAGGAATGGCCACGCTTCATTCTTATACTCTCTTAAAATTGCAGCGAGTATCCACTTTCAATAGTTTTGGTGGGGGTTGGAGATGGACCGTGGGAAATGATGAGGGAATTTGATGATAACATTCCAGCTCGAGCATTTGACAATTTTCAGGTTTGGTGTAATTCACTTGGCCTTATTTACACTTTACTATTTTGGCGAAATGTGAATATTTTAGTTTTGGCTGCATGTAGTTTGTGAATTTCACCGAAATAATGTCAAGGAGCGTAGATTCAAGAAGAAAAGAGACAGACTTTGCTCTATCAGCTTTGATGGAGATACCTTCTCAATATAAGGCAACTATAGATCTTGGAATACTGGGGTAATAAATCAATATTATATGGAAAAATGTGGTACTTCTAGTCTATTGTAAAGGTTTTTATTGGGGTAATAATTGAATTTGCATCATGTTTACATTGTATGAAAAGTAGTGCACGGAGGGGACATTCACCGGACAGGGTTCCTCTGCCTCCACCTCATTATGAGAGGACTTCTAGCAGCAGCACAACATCTTTTCGTCCAAGCAGTTCTCAGCAAAGTGCACCTACATATTCTGGCTTCGATAATGTTAACACGGCATCATCTTCAGGTGGCTTATATGATAACAAGGTATTTAAACCATTGTTTTCAACTTAAGATGTGACTTTCTTACACAGTTTAGCTTTATCAGATGTTTCTGCCACTTACAAAAAGTTAACAACAATTAAATATACACGGTTAATTTTGCAGGTTTGTCCAATTTGTCTCACTAACGGGAAGGATATGGCATTTGGTTGCGGGCATCAGGTAACATGTTGAATAATATGCTAAAACGATTCATCTTGAATGTAAGACTATCAATAGGACATAATATTAACTTTTCTTCTGTTGTTATTTCCTCAAATGGGAAAGACTTGTTGTGAATGTGGAGAAAGCCTCGAATTCTGCCCCATATGCCGAAGCACAATCACTACAAGAATAAAGCTTTACTAGTTAACCTTGCATGGGAGGAGGTTGGTTACGTTTGGCAATGTCATTAATTGAGTGCTTAATTGATTTAATAAGTCAAAAACTAACCTTATGCATCATAGACAGGGTAGCAAAGATAGGAGCAGGGTTGGCATGGATCAAGAAGAGAGTTTTTTTGCCTTGTATTGTACACAAAACTACATTTAGCGATTTTGAACAAGCTTATATCAATATGCTAGGGAGGTAGGAACAGTAGAGTGCACGTTGCCTCATTGTACATACGAAGTTTGTGCGTGTGAAAGGTTTCACTGTTTTGAAGCCAGATGCTTGTAAAAAAGTTACTTGGGATTTTTTAGTTTTCTGCTTCAATGTAAACGAGGTAAAGTTTAGGTTGGACTGCAGAGTAGCTGGTTCACCCTATGAACTGTTAGTTTTTTATTTGTCTTTATCATTTCACTTCGTTGTCATTGATCACCAATAAACAGCAATATCCAAAACAATATAACTTGTTTATTTGTTTTGTGTTACCTTAATTCAAGTGTCTGAAGTTTGGTCCCCTTTACTTCCTTTTTTTTTCAAAGCGAAACCATGGAGTGCACGCAGCACACAGATTAAATTGCTATTAAAACGAAACCATGGAGTGCCCGCACCACACAGATTAAGTTGCCATTTTCTGAAAGAACGTGGCGTAAGTTTGCATCACATCACATACCCCATTATTATTACTTATACTTTTATCTGACCTTCATTCTCACTTTTATGTTACTTCTGCTCCCACTTCTTTCTTTCCAAGTCTTTCATTTCATTACATCTGTCAGTTCTCTATACCTTTTCTCTCTTATTTCTTTCTCTTCCATCTCAATCCACCCTGAAAAAATGAAGTGCAGGGCACTTTTATACACTGACAAATTAATGCGATATCATACGTGGGCGTCACTCCAACTATTTTCTTAACGGGAGAGAATTATGACAGATGGTTTGATTTTACAAGTAACCATTTATATTAATAAACAATCAATTTGCTTTGTCTTCCTTGTAATTATAATATTAAGATGCAGGAACGTATTTTTATTCTCCTAAACTAAAAAAAAAAATCATTATACTCTCTTCAAATTGAAGTGTATATTTTAGAACTTTAAACACTAGATATTGTTTTTTAAAATTATGTTTTGACAGTAATCGAGATATTAAAATAGTATTTTTTTTATAACCAAAACTAAGATGATTTAAAATCTCAGACTAAAAATGTAATTAAACAAAAAAATTTATACGAATAATAAACCTTTCCTAAGATTAATAGGATGTTAAACACATAGTTTATGGATAGAAACACGTGTCAAATAATGGAAGAGAAAAATATAAGTAAAAATGTTTCATTTTAAATAGATAAAAGAAATTTGAACAAATGTGTTTAATATATTGTCTCTTGATTTTAGATATGTTCAGCTCTTCGTATATATTGCACCAGTGCAATGAATTAAAAAGAATAAATTAAATCATTTGAGTTCCTTGAGCAATCTACTCAAATTTCTTTGCTTTTGCTAATTTATTTTAACACTGTTATATTTTGGTCTAAAAAAATAATTATGATATAAAAGAATAATTTTAATACCGTTGTATAAATTTATTTTAATATAGTGTCATTTTGGTCTAAAAGAATAATTATGGTCGAAATCAATTAAGAACATATTCAGGATAGTCAAATTATCGATTTCAACTTTTATTTTTTATAGTTTTTTTTATATAAAAACTGACTTTTTGTGGTATCAGTACAAATTTAATCATCTTAAGATAGTTAACAAACTTATTCTATATATATATATATATATATATA
>Ga0099824_1010878_pt1 | contig 10514 bp, 4 predicted proteins | sample SiratrowhiteBW_FD_76837 | JGI IMG/M metagenome (GOLD analysis project Ga0099824, IMG submission 76837) | Root nodule microbial communities of legume samples collected from California, USA - Siratro white BW | ecosystem: Host-associated > Plants > Roots > Nodule | place: USA: California... | reverse complement strand
TATATATATATATATATATATATATATATATATATTTTAGTAATTTTTTTTTTTTTATGGTTTATTAGTATCATTTATTTTTTAACTATTATTTTTTTTAAATATATTTTATTTTTTTTATATTATATTTTTTTTTTATAAGAATCAAAAAAATTCAGAATGAGTTTATATTATGATATAAAACATAAAACAAAAAAAAATTTTAAATAAAAAAATCAAAAAATTACTAAAATATATATATATATATATATATATATATATATATATATATATATATGAATACAAAACTTTATGAGATAAACATTATATGACTTTCTAGCATAAGCCTTATGCTAATCTAACTTTAGGTAAACTAAAGTCTAATAAATTCATATGTTAGGTGTTAGTCTATGATAAGATTTATGTATCATAAAATTTAAGTATTCCTAACATACTTTTAAATATTATTTTTATTGATGGTTTCCTACTAAAATAGTGTTATAATGGAGCGTTACATTAAAGACTAAAGGAATTTAAATAATAAAATATAACTTAGAACTAAAGTATCGAAAATTAACATATATTATAATTATTTAAACATGTACTAATATAAATATAGACATGAAATAATGTTAATTTTGTAGAATAATTTTTTGTTTGTATAAAAAAATTAAATGTAATCATGAATTAAAATAAAACTTAAATGAACTAATTTAATAAAAATCAATTTATAAAATCTTAAATATTCCAAATGTTATCATCTAGCTTTAAGAATTTAATCATATTTTTACTTTTTTATTGAATTGGTTCTATTATAGACCTTTACTTTTATTTCATATGAAATAACAAATTGACAAAAAAATATCAGTCCGACGAAATATAAGTAATTCATAAAATATTATAGATTCTAACATTACAGTCGGTGTTACACAGACAGAACATAAATACGAAGTAACGAATAGAAATAGAAAGAGTTTTGTAATTTTAATTGATATACTTATTTTATTTTTTCTGATTAAAAAACGATGAAAAATAGATAAAGAATGTGATGGCACAGTTGTCATCCTAATAAGAAGGGTCCTACAGTTATAGACAGTAATCTTTGACAAAATAGCAGTTTGAAGCCGATATTGGTGGGTGATCTTAGATATGTTTTGTTAATTTTATGCATAAAGGCCTAAAACCATTCATAGAAATATTGATACATAGATATATAAAATGTATAGTATAAGGATGCAAGATTCTCTTCACCTTCTGAATACATGTTGTGGCAAACCCACGTGAATCCTAGTAGACGCACCAATTCATCCACAGACAGCAAATTACACGTGTACATGTCTCTCTGCCCCACGTGCAAACATGGTCAAAGTTTCTTTGTTTTTATTTTGCTGGATCTGGTCCACGGTCAAACTTAACTTTTCCTAAATCAGTATCTCATCGTAATACTTCTTTTAACAAATAAGTATAAATAGGCTTTTTAGACATGCGGGGCATTATATTTTCCGCAATCACTTGCTTCCTCCGTTAACAATTATTATATGTCTCACTATTGCTCACTTATCACTTTTGTCTTATCCAACAATTGCTTATCACAAAAAAAAAAAAACTTCATTATTACTTCTTCGAAACTTTTTCTTACAAAATCACCCTAATATTTCTCAGTGGATCTAGTTGTTTAATAATATGCACAACATATTAATTCAAAAATCTTTGATAGATTAAAATTAATGGGACAAGTATATAATTGAACATTTTAGAAGATACCTTGTATAATTCCTTTTTGTGGCACGCTTCTTCCTTCCACCTTCTTAACCGGTGTAGTCGGTCACCTCCCCAGCACTATGGAACCTATATCTATGAGTCTGAGTGTGATTAATTAATGATTAAGCATTAAACAAGTGGGATTGCGAGATTCTCCACACGTGCACGTGCAACCATCTTCTGGGAACAGTTGCAAAACCCACTTGGCTTAAGATATTCCTGTGTGACTAAGCCTTGTTAAGTATATCTGGCCATGTGACCGGCTTAGCTGGTAATCATGTGATTAACGGTTGAACGAATCGTTTACTTGGATGTCTAATGTCGTTAATCCATCATTTAGTTCGTGTCCTGTTTGGACGTACTTTCGAGTCTACAATACGAATAACTATCATTCATTTATAAATATAATAAATTCATTACCTTTTATAATAACAATCTTAAAAATTGTACAAATGCTACTTTTAATTAATTAAAAAGTTAATGTATTTTTTTATATATAATTATGAAATGGGTGATCTAATGGACATGATTGGGTGGTAATTAAATAAGGATGAAGAAATGAAGGGTATAGTTGGAAGTGAAAGAGAAGGATGTAATAGATTTGGCAGATGATATTGTGGTTGAAAGCATGTTCTCTGATGAATTGGTGAAGATTTTATATGTAACATAATAAGGGAATGACAGAGTATGTATGAGAGCACATGATGGTGCAATGATTTATTTATAAATAAAGAAATAAATAAATAAATAGGAGGATATGTGGGGTGTCTCCTGTTTGTTTGTTTCTTTGATATTTATTTATATGGCTTAACACTAACCCAATCATTTCGTTTCTTGATTCTTCAAATGATGAAAGGTTCCTATGCAATTATATCAAAGTATGTTCTGTTAAAAAACTTGTTGATTGAAGATGTGTTGAAATTGAAGTATATATGATTTATAAAAACGAAGCACACGCGTAGGAGCAAACGAAAATGACTTGGATTTGAAATGATGATTAGGGTAAGTAGGGTATATGAGCACGAGGTTGGAATAAAATATGACCTACTTGCACGTAGATTTAGTGAGCACTTAGAGAGGCTTTTTGTTGGGTAAAACATGGCCTACTTGCATTTTTATATTCTAGATTGAACCTTGGAGATTAGGGTTCTAATTTATATTGTTTATTTGTTTTGGAATAATTAGACATTGAAAGTGGGAGTTCAGTTTTTTATGGATTGCTTCAAATCCCACCCCAAGTTTCCCACCATTTCTCCACTTCATATCTAGGGCTATAGCTCATTGCGTGCTTACACAATCATTACTTACCTAATATCTCTGATATTATTAGTATTAGTACAACAATAATCATAAAAAATTATATTAATCGCCTTGCCATCTAATCATTAACTTATTAACACGTTTCAATTTTTATAAATCTCTATATTTATATCACAAGTCTGGTCTTTTGAAAAGTAAATATGACCGAAATAAATTTCAAAAAGATATTTTCAGTGCAAGTAATAAGATAATCAAACTTGGGTTATCACTCAAAAGAAACACAGTTTTTTTTAACCCATTATTTTTTGTCTTATCATTGATAAATATAAAAATTATAATAATACAATTATGCTACAAGCCTAAACTTTCAATTGTTATTAAAACATAATAAGTGATATCTGTCATTTTTTTTTTGTTGAAGTGAATACTGTTATCCTAACATTATGCATATAGTCTTATTAGATTAATGAAGTATACATTTTCATGCTTTCAGCACTTATTTTATCTTTATAAGTTTTATAGATAAAAAATATGTGAATTCAGTATGGTGACATATTAGCATTAGTTATAGACTACTAGTTAATCTAATATAACTTTTTAATGATATAATTGGTGTAGAGTTAAGATTATTATCAGGATAGACATAATTGATATTTTTTTTATAAGAGTTGAAACCTCTTTTAATTTTTTGTTAATTTTTTTATTACTGATAAAAGAAATAATTTTTTAGTGACAACATGAAGAACAATATTTATAAAAGAGAATTACAAAATATATAAGAAGATGTGTCTAATTATTGGTATCATAATAACATTCTTTTTGGTATTGTAGATATGAAAGAGAATCACATAATATATGAATATGATGTGTCTAATTATTGATCTTGTAATAATATTTTTTTTTTTTTAATATTATGAGAAAGATAAGAAAGAGAAGATGAATATCTAATAGATGATACATAAAATCTTCTTGGTTTAATTCATCTTTATCATTCAAATATGTCTAAATGAATATCTTTGCTTTTATCTTATTTTTTAAAGAAAATAAAGATTTCAAAGATGTGATTTATATATGACAAGAAGAGTCAAATTTCTTTCTTGAGAAGATAACCCAATTTATAAACTTTCTTTCTAGGTCAAGCCTCTACCATTCAACTTATTTCCTTATTTGTTACATATATAATTCATTGTAGTTAGCCATTAAATTCAGTAGCAAAGTTACTGTATTTGGGCAAGGATTATATTTGTCATAAATTTTAAATATATCATTAAAAAAAACTGACAATGAATACTAATTATATAATTTTATTTTTGATGTAAAATATTTCATAATAAATTATTTATAACTCGTAGTTATTATTATGCTATAGATGTATATGAACAAAGAAAGTAACTAACCATGAAACAATTATTTTTCAATCATAACTTTTTGTTATTAAAATAGATTTTTGTAATAGTGAATAGGTCACTAAGTTTTGTTTTGATAAATTTAACAAATACTTATAAAATTTTATAAATTAATTTTAAAAATATTGCTAATATACTTCATATTTTTGTATTGCATAATTTTAATTAGAATTAGTTCCTTTTATATGATTTTTTTTTCTCTACATCAATCTCCTAGTTTGATATCTGAAAACTTCTTTTTTATTATTTCTTAGCATGCATTTGAGTTACACGATCCTTTACATGCATATTTTAATCAAACCACGACCAAGATTGTTCACCAATTTATGCAGATAATGTCTTGCTCTATTGATTGTAAAATTAATAGAAAAAATTTTATTTGAAAATTTCTCATATCACATATTGAATTTCATATATATCGTGTGAAATTTATACTATCTTTTAATTTTTGTTTTTTGACCGTGCACAGTTTTTTTTTATTAATTTGTTTTACTTTTCTTTTATTTTTGTTCATTATTATTAATGAATTTATAAGAGTTTTATAATCTAAGTCTTTTAATTCTTTTATTTCAAAAACTTTATGATGGTGCTAAACATATTTTTAATTTTTATTGTATAACATTAAAAGTTATTCGAATAATGGTAATTCAAACTTTGATCTTTTAAACATTTCTGATATGAAATTTGTCTAAATATAAAAGAAAAAATTTATATCTTAGAAATTGTATTATTCACATAATTGTTGTTGTTAAGGTTTTACATAAAGAGAGGGACAATATTTTAAGACCATGTAGCTAAATTAACTACTTAGAAATTTATCTCATCTGTTGTTCTTTTAGAAATTTGATTCATTTTTCAGTTGGATATGAATAATATTTTTTCATTCGAGAAATATGTAAATTTTAAAAAAATTTATATATGTGACTTAAATAAACTAGTAAAGAGTGAAATTTGAAGTTTGATCAATCTATTCCATCTTTGGATAAAATAAAAGTTTTGTGTATTGTTCCTTATTTGTCAAGAGAAATTAATTATTTTTTTACAACAATATTATGTGCTTGCTCAATTTTTTCTTGATAAAATTAACAATGTCAAACAACAACTTCATAATAATATTCACATCAAAACAATTGGAAGTAGTTATTAACTTTGAGGTTGCCATACATTGTTGGTCTTATTTTCACTGAAAGGAAATATTATGTGAAAATAATTTTTGAATATGACTTAATTAGTTGGAGACCAAATAACTTCCTTACTAATTCATTTTAAAAATTGAATTTTTGATGAGGGATACTTTGTTGTTAATTCTATTTTGGTTTAGAATATTGATGAGTCGATCTTAGTATTTGACCAACACAAAACTATGTTTTGTAGTGTAACATATTACTTATTTTATTTTCAAACTTATGACATCTTATCTTAAGAATTCTTAGAAATTTGAGAGGTACTCTGAGAATGAAATTGCTATATTCCGTTCACAATAATTATAAGATTCAAGTCTTTACTAATTTAGATTGAGCTACTTATTAAATTAATAAAAAAATTCTATTAGTTAGTAATATATTTTCTTTGACTAATCTATTACTAGTTTTTTTAGAAAAGAAAAATATGTAAAGTGAGTCTTAATAACATTAATGTCTCACCCTAAGGGATATTAAATTTATACTGTTTATCAGTTTTTCTAAATTTATACTGTTTATCAGTTTTCTTTTTCTCTTTAGAACAGTTAGCAACAAATAAAATATCCAAGTTAGTATTTAATGATTAAATTTAAAGGACAGTTGATTAGAGTGGTAAAAAAATAACTAAAAAATATAATGAAAAAAAAAAGAGAGACAATAATTAAGTTAAGTGGGAGTCCACTCTCTTTTAATTACAATTTGAAAATTTATGAACTAAGACATGTAAGAATAGTTGATAAACAATATTTGAAATTTATTTTTTGATTAAGTTTGTAATCAATAATTAAATTTATTTTTATTCCTTTTCTGTTTGTTTTATGATTAAGTTTATAAATAAACGTTCATATAAGTTCTCGGCCCATTAATATGCTCTTAAATCAACAAGGATCTATATATACAGGCCTGTATGGAAAGACCCACAATTGAATGATTTACAGATTGTTATGTCCTTTTTCTAAGACTAGAAAAATTTAAGAGGAGCGTTTGTTTCTTATGGGCTGCAAGTACAAAAGGATATATTTTCCTTCTTGCTAAGATGAGTGAATTTCTATAAATTTGGATTTATTTTATACACTTTTATTGAAATACAATTTTTAGACTATGATTAACTCATGCAATAATTTTTTTAATAACTAATTAAATAATATTTTTAAGATTTATAATTAAATTGTGGTGTGGTAAGCTTTCTATTGTTTCTAATTATCATCTTTCCAAATTCTACTTTGATAATCTGTTGGACACTGTGACAGGTGAGAATTGGGCTTTTAGGTCTGGTCCATTTAACAGCCGATATTCAAGATGGAGCTGGATCTTTATAATTATGTAAAAACCTTTTGTCACTATTTTGATTGCCAAATGTTAATTATAAATATACTAATTTTTTTTATTATGAAAATATAAAATAATAATTTATCTTTTTTTATTCACTTTTATTTCTAGGTTAACCTCATGTCTCCTCTTTTCTCATCTGTTATTGGAGAAAAAAAATATAAATTTATCATTTTTATAAATTTAAATTAGCTTATATATAAGTTAACTTTAAAAGATATTTTATTTTTATTGCTTTAACTGTTTATAAATTAATTTTAATTTACGAAAATATGATATTCTTCTTCTTATTTCTCGCTTTTATGAGTACGGTAGAAAATTTTGTTGAAGTATGTTTTTCATCCATATTGTTCTATATTGTATTTTATACTTCATTCGATTAATTAGTATCAAAATGATATGATATGAGTCAATTTTATGACATTTATGTATAAGGACAAGGAGAATGACATTTGTTGTTGTTGTTGATATCTTGTGAGATTGAATTGACTAACAAAATTAAAGTTCCAATAATTCATTTATGGAAGACTCTTGATATTAAGCAAGCAGTGCTAATGAACACACTGAAATGATTCTGCTTGTCCAATATATAAACATTATAATAAAGTTTATGTTTTTTTATGGTCATATCTATTTATATGTAACTGTAGGTATTATGTGTTCTTACTTTTTTGTATTTATTAATCTAAAGAAACAATAGATTTGTCAAGACATCATATTATATTTTTGCAATTTTTTAAAAGTATTAATAGTGAAAGAAAAAACATAACTGGTGCATCGCGCTAGGATTATATATATTTAATATTTGTGATGAAAAAAATTAACCATGTTCTTTTTACTAGTTTTTTCATGAGAAGGTGTTAGGCTAAACATATTTATTCAAAATTATAAAAAAGTTTTATTGATATAAAAGCTTAACTTCCTACTGAATAATGTAAAGATAATATCCATATTTTATTGATACTCCTTCGTTTACTTATTATAGTAAAATACATGAAAACAAGAACACCCATGGTTGTTTCCTTATCTTGAATAGTAGCGATTTGTTTGAAAAGTCATGGAAACAACATGTACTTCTCATTCAAGGGAAACTTTGACAGTCTTATTGAAAAATCAAGTGATTTTTTTATCAACCAAAAATAATATCAATAGAAAAATACTTGAAATATTAATATGAATATAAACATCAAAAACTATATAATAGAAAGTAAAATACTACGCAATGAAAAGAACAATAAAGTCACCCGAAGACTATCGATCCTGTATTTGGTGGTATTTGTAAGAGAGATAATCAATGTAAGTATAATTCTATTTTCGAATTGATATTGTTAATTTTCATCATTAGTTATTTTATATTAATAAAATTAACTTTTCTTTATCTTTTAACTTAGTATCTGTTTTCCATTTTTTTCAAGTAATCGTATCTTAACTATATTTTTATATAATTATATTATTAATTTTTATAATTTTTGTAATGTTAAGTAAGATTAGAATATTTAAAAATATAGACTAAATGTTAAATTTGAAATTTTCAAAAGATTACTTGTCTTGAATTAAGCTCAACGCTATAAGAGGAAATTATGTCACTAAGGTAGAGTGCTACTTATTTAAAGTTGGATGTTAACTCTTTAGGAAGAGCTTTACTCTCTTTGTTAGATCTCCATTTTTTTTTATTATTCAATTTTTTTTATTTTTTACTCTTCATGACAATGAATAGCTTAAAATCTATTTTGTTGGGATTAAATATAACCAACTAAAATCTTATGTAATTGGTATTATTTATATTTATGTATATTTTCTCAAATTTATATATAAAGATGGTTCGATAACGGCCCGAAAGCGAGTGAACAATCTTTTTAGGACATGATTTGATATCATATTAAAAGTGAACTTTAAGCCTAACTCAACCTTACAAAACCGGCTTATAAGATGAGATTTGCACCTATTTATAAACTATTAAAAGACCTCATCTCTAATCGATGTGGGATTTCCATCAGTTGTGATTTAATCATCCATAGCTTGACATTTTATTCATTGAGTATTAAAAAATATCTTTTGTAATCTAGAACTGAAGCAAAATACCAAACTTATATCTAAAAATAAAACTTGACTCATTAGTTGTCTTCAACTCTTATTGTGAAAGCAAGTTTACTTATTAAGTGTTCAAGGAATTGATTCTTAATAAAAAAACTTAAGTTCATTCTATTAACCACTTAGAATTTGAGTAAACTTGTAAGTTGACTTTAACATTAAAATGAAAAGTTGAATCATTTATGCACGAAATTGAAATTCCGTGAAGTCTGATCCTAACAATAACCTATTATATAATTATTATCTATTTCGTTTTATAAGTGTTTGATAAAATTTCAAAAAAAAATTTATTTTATTTTTACAGTTTTAATTTCTCAACACAATTTATAAGAATATTTTTTTTATCTAAATTAATTATTAATTACAATTATTATAATATATTACACAAGTCCTTTAAAAGGATGATAATTAATTACTATTGTGCCCTTATACTTGTCATTCAACAAATTGTACTTTCAAATTTATGCATTAATATTGATTTGAGCTAGTTTATATTGATTTGTACACATATAAAAGTTATAAGCCAACTAGGTAAAGCATGTATATGCTAATTCACCTTACACCTTGTTTCTGATGCGGCCGTGGTAACCATGATACTTCCTTAAGCCATTTAATGTAGACCAACACCAGTGACACCAATACATAAGAAAGCCAAAATGCTGGAGCAAAAGCTCCCCTGTTACACGAATATATTCTCTTTATAGATACATTTAAAATTTATATTTTTAAAAATTAAATTTATTTTTCAAGATCACATACACCTATTATCAGATAGTAATCACTATTTAACAAGCGAGTACTTGACTTGTAATGATGCAGAAGGTTTAACCCAACACGGATAATATATATTACAACATTCATTAAATCTAGTTTCATTTTTAACACAAGTTCACTTTGTTTATTTTTAAATATATTAATGTTTTTATTTTATAATATTAATCAAATCATTCAATTTTTTTCATTTTCTTTTGTTTTTATTATTTTTTTCTTAATTTAAAGAATCATATTTTTTACTATTTTTTCTCTTTCATTTTTCACATTAAAGTGTAGGACTAGCTAGCTATTGTATATGATATTTAAGAAAACATTTAATATTACTTACAAATAAATATTTAGTTTAAAATACCCTCATTTAATACGTGCATCTTAACAAAAATTTCATATGTGATAAAGATGTAATAGTCTTTGTTAAACTCATATCTAGTTAGGAAGGGAATATACATGGAACGAAAAAAAGTTAGAGACTTGAGAACAGTAAAATATTAAGAATTTGAGAACAAAACTCAAACTAAGAGCAGTTTAGAAAGAGAGGGAGTAATTTATTGTAGACTATAATATATTATTCTTTATATGATATTGGAACTGAAATGTTATATATATATATATATATATATATATATATATATATATATATATATATATAATATTATATATTTTAATAAAAATAAATATATATATAATATGAGATAAAAGAAAATATAGAATAAAAAAAATACACACATATGCG
>Ga0099824_1010876_pt1 | contig 10516 bp, 8 predicted proteins | sample SiratrowhiteBW_FD_76837 | JGI IMG/M metagenome (GOLD analysis project Ga0099824, IMG submission 76837) | Root nodule microbial communities of legume samples collected from California, USA - Siratro white BW | ecosystem: Host-associated > Plants > Roots > Nodule | place: USA: California... | reverse complement strand
TGATTTTATTGCATTATTTAGGATTTATGTTTAATTTTAAATAATTTAGAAGATATATTTTAAATAATTTTAGTAATGTTTTTTATATTAAAATCAATTTAATCCAATTCATTAATTTTTTACTATCTTATTTCACAAGGGTTAATTAGTATTTTCAGAAATATATCAATTAAAAAAATGAAAACAAATCTATAATATCTGTCAAATCATTCCCAAACTTTCATAATCCATCTCCTCAAATCCCTTCAAATCTTACTATTGATCCCTTAATCCAAACAACCTTTTCATCCCCTCAGAATCCACTCAAATCCCTTCAAATCTATCTTCTTAAATCCACTCCCCCAACCAAACAAAGCCTAAAAGCTGCTATGCAGAGCCAGTTCAACACAGTAGTGATGATTTCTTAAAGATGGTTCTAATTGATGCTTGCTTCATAATTGAACATTTCCTTAGATATTATAGCTATGATAAATGGGTAGAAATTGACCCTTTGTTGTTACAACCATGGTTGGCCAATGATGTTGCACTTGACTTGATACTACTTGAAAATCAACTTCCTTTCTTTGTTTTAGAGGGCCTCTACAACCTAGCAATTCCTCATCATGAGAGACTTGACTTGCCCTCTTTTGTCAATGTTGCTTTCAACTATTTTAAACCTCACAACCAACAAAACATAAGACCTGAAAAAGTATTTGGTGTGGTGCACTTCACTGATCTCCTCAGGACTTTTATGCTACCATCATCATTTGATCGTAGGATTCGAGAAAGAAGAGTTGACATTGTTGATCATCTATATAGTGCAACCCGGTTATGGGAGGCTGGTTTGGTTTTTGAGGTTAGTCCAAGTAAGTGCTTACTTGACCTGAAATTTCGTGAGGGTGTGTTGACAATGCCATGCTTTAAGGTGCATAGCTCAACTGAGATATTTATCAGGAACATAATAGCATTTGAGCAATGCCACCTTCTTTGTTCACCTTACATCACCGAGTACATAATGATTCTAGATTTTCTTATCAACACAGGGAAAGATGTGAACATACTAGTTGAAAAGAAAATCCTTGTTAATTTGTTGGGTGATGATGATGCTGTGGCTACAATGGTTAACAATCTCTGCTGCAATGTTACCCTGCCATACATTAAATCAGGTTATCGCTCCTTGTGTGATCAATTGAATGGTTTCTATGAAAACCCTCGGAACAAGTACAAGGCAATCTTTATACATGACTACTTCAATACACCTTGGAAGATAGCATCTACCACTGCTGCAATTGTGCTACTTTTGCTAACTTTCATTCAGACTGTATGTTCAATCGTGGCACTCTTCAAAAAAGGGTGAAAGTTTTCTGTTTAACATCAGTAGTTAACATTAGTTTAAGAAATTTTGAGTATTTGGTTATGGGCAAATCATACAATATTATTATCTGTCACCGTCAATAATGCAAGTTTGAATATTTTATTTTATATTTTGAAGGATTAAACTATGAATTCCTTTCTTTTTCTCTTGTTATCCAACCACAGGTAATCACTTGGTCACTTATTTTTCTGACACTTTTGAAGTTTGTGAGGTTTGGACTACTATATCATGATCACAATTAATGCTGCATTTTCCTCTAATGCTTTGCAATATTAGTAATTGCAACAAAACTACAACTAATTTGGAGGTTTGTGGTTGAGTGCATTACTTTCTAAAGAAATGAAAAGATAATCAGTACATGTTTGTTTTAGAATCTTTGCGTATACTATTGTTAGTCTATTTACAATTTTTAATAGTTTACTTAGTTTATATATAACAGAAGTAGTAAAGTCAAATGCAGAGAATATTATTTGTTTGGATTGCTATTCATAGCGAAATCTGAGTGTAGTGACTTGGTTAATAATATATGATTCACTTCCTTATCATTTACCAAGTGTTTGAAAACTGTTTCAAGATCAAATTTCATTGATCCATGCTCAAATAATATGTTTAGACAGGAAAAAACAAAAGCATTTTAGTTGTTTCATATATTCTTGAGTGTTCATTTACGTACTGTAAGAACAACTTTTTGGAAAAACCCTTCTCTCTCTCTCTCTCTCTCTCTCTCTCTCTCTCTTTCTTGTCAATTTAACCAAGAAAAGTCCTTCTCTTATTAAGCTTCATGTTCACATTGAATACACAAGAAGACGTAGATGATTTCCGTTTTTGGTCAAAAGCACTTTGGTCTTTTGTTTTCTAAATCCTACAGACTAAGCTACTCCTGAACAAGATGCTTCAACACCAAATTATAGGACAAAGTTGTGCTTCTTTCCTTCTCCCTTTTTCTTCAAAAGAAGGTAAATAATTCCTTTTAACAGAAATGTGATTCAGAAGATAATCTGTAGTCTGCAATTGTTTCTTGAATCAGTTAAATGCTGAGCAAGCCTAGAGATGAAAGCAAGACAGTTCTTTCTTGAACAGATATGTTCCCCGATTGTCTATTCCACAACTTCTGTTCTGTTGTTTTATACAATCTTCACCCCCAGTTCCAGATACTTCTTCATCCTAGTTAGAAGGATAGATTTATTTTGTCACTATGTTCTGCAAAAGTTTATGATATGCCTATTTGTTGTCATCTCCTCCTTGCTATTTGGAATGTCCTTTTTAAGAAATTATTTGCAACTCGATCATTTCTATAACACAATACCCTTAATATTGTGTTGGGGTCTGCTCTATGCCACTTTCCTGTAGTTGGAGGCATTGACAACTTCTGGCCATTACCATTGACTCCTACTCCAGCTGTCTCACTGGATAAGGTACTTAAGTTTTCCACCAATTGTTCAGTACTCATTCCCATCAGTGCTATTACACCCTCCACAACCTCAGCCTCTCTCTCCACCACATTTTCTGCTAACAGTTCTTCTCCAAAAATGCAAAACACCTTCTTCAAACTTTCAAAATCCTCTTGTATAATCTGGTGATCAGATTCATTGAACACCCTGGTGGTTCCACCAGCAAGTAAAACTGTTAGGAATGCATCAAAGGAAGCCTTCATAACTTGTTTCACTGCCAGTTCTTGAGCTCTTTCTGTTAGAATTGCTGTCATTAGTTTAATGTTATGCTTGAGGATTGTCAACATTTTGTCGATCCGAGCGTTGGCTACATCACCAACATAGAGGCTATCGTAGAAGAAAGGATTTGAGTCAAAGAACATGAGTCGGTAGGAAGCAACTTCTGAGACATGTTGGCATGCTGCTAGGATGGCAGTGTTGGTTGTTTCAAAGTATGAACTGCTGTTACTTTGAGCCTTGTGACTATTTAAGGAACTGTGGCGATTTGAAGGAACAACTCCTTGTGACAAGGAAAGTGATTTGTTAAGTGAGGCAATATGAGAAAGGAGATAGTGTAAGGAGTTGAGACGAATGTAGAGGCGTTGTGTTCCACGGCTAGTGCATGAGTGAGGATGCTTAGCTTCATATATGGAATATATGTTTGGATCTTCACAACTAACACTGCATGGGCTAGCTATCTTCCACAGTTTGTGGAACTTTGAGTTCCTATTGCACCTGGTCAATGGGGGAAGCGAGGGAATGTAGTTCTCTTTCAAACCTGAGACAATTTAGATCAAAACATAACAAATCAGAATGCTCTTTGCTGCTTTCTAGTCAATATGACTTGGCTAACTAGTACCATAAGTTTCATGTCTTGAATGTTTTTTTTATCTTTGATTTAAAATTCAAACAAAACATATCTTTGAAGCTTTCTAGTGTAGATAAATTTAGCTTTAAGAGTACTTACCACATGCTGCAACAAACATTGTGTACTCCCGGAAGAACTTTTGTAATCCATCAACAAGTTCTTGAACTAACTCTTCAGTTATTGATATTGGAATTTTGAAGAATTCTTCCACAATTTTCTTGGCCAAATTCATCAACTCTACCACTGTTTTTGCGTACGGCTCTGATTTGGACTTTGGATTCCATGCCTGAATAAAAGAAAAAAAAAATGCATGAATTATCTTCCAAAACAAAAGTATGTTATACAATTTTCTAAATGCACATTGTGTTCTCCAATTATATTTGTTAAGAAGAGGGTAAAACTTACTTCATTTTCTTTTGCTTTCTGCAAGCAATCTCTCAATTTGAGTTGTGATTCCTCTATCCATTTTCTAACCAGGGTCAGTGTGGTTGACTCAACTTCAAAAGGAACCATCTCTCTCACTACGGCTTTGCCTCCATCCTCACAATCAACTGAGTCTTCAACTACCATTTGAACCAAAACATCTTCTAGAATTTTAGCCCTACGCAGTACTAAAATTACATCAACTGTTACTGATGTGGTCATTTCACTTAAATATTGCTTTAGCACATGTCCGTAGCAATTGTTTAGGGTCAATGCTGCTACTGCAGCTGCTATTGAATGCCATTTCTTCAATACTGGACTGTAATTTTGTCTCTCCTTCATTGCTAAATTTTCTGTCTCCTGAGCCAATTGAAGCATAATTTCACCTATTTCTACCCTTGTTTCAGATTCAGCAGATTTAGCATTTGCTGCTTCCATTATCTACAATCATCAGAAAACAAAGACATTATGATAGTTCGCTTTTCACTTTTAAAGTAAAAAACAGGAAATACTATAAGTTAAGCACCATAGGAATTAAAAGTCAATTAGACTTGAATATGTTTTCAGTCTGTTCAAATACCATTACCATTATTCCTTTAAAATTGCAAAAAATATCATAAGTTTTTAGTCCCTGGAAAGGAACTAAAAGTACATGATTTTTTCTGAAATGGGAGGACAAAAGGCAATAAAATTTAAACCAAACAAAATCATATTTTTAATGACCAAACAAGCCAAGAATATAATTTAAGTCAAATTTTATGTATTCTTCTAACACATCAACCTTTTAGATCGTTTCTTAACTGCTACCTACCTTTTCAAAGGCATTTTTCAAGGAAGAACGAATATAATCATCAATCTGGTCCTCGGAGGGATCCCTTGTAGTTTTATCTCTTCTGTCTTGCACTTCTTCATCCTCGGAAATTTTGACATCTCTCAAAATCTTGGTTGCTAACCTCACCACAGGAAGAAGGTTTTCAATTTGTCTGATATTACCTTCTTGAAAATATTCATGGTAGTTAAGAAATCTCTTATCTGTCCATTTCTTCAGTGAACTGAGCGCAGATGTCAATATGTCAATATACAAGGACTCCTTTTCTTTCTTAGTATCACTTGACACCTCGCTCAATGTAGCATGTGTGGCACAAAGAAGGTCAGGTTCTGTCTGCCCAGTTTCCACATATTGTTGAAACATCACCCATGCAAAGCAAACATTGTGAATAGGCTTGTTGATTCCCAATGTTGACCAAGTTTTCTTTATCAGATCAATTTGCTCATCCACCTCATCAAGCACTGATGTCTCCTCCCTTAGATCAAAAATGGATTGGAGTAGGGAAACGTAGAGGTGAATGTTCACAGGGTATCCATTAGCCCAGTGGCAAACATTGGTGGGGTTGTGATTGGGAGTTCTCATTGATAAGGAAACCACAGAGTTGCTAAACGTTCTCATGATGTCTGAGTTTTTGCCAGTGTCTAAGGGTTTGAATTCAGCACTACGGATAATGTCCTTAAGGTTCATGGCAAATGTGTTGTTCTTTTCTATGGGAATTGAAGGGTGAGACAGGAGACCCGCTTCAAGGAGTTTGAGCTGCCTCTTTTGCCACAAATGGTACTCATGGTAATCATTGAACTCTGAAGGCTTTAGGTGGCGCAGGAGTTCCAAAGGGAGAATGATAGTTTCTGCTTGCCTCCCAAGCTGCAATTCACGTGTTTTCAAAGGAAAATATGATGTAAGACCTTTTCACTAGTGTAGCAAGAGTTGACACCTTTTATGTAACACAAGCCTTGTGTATGTAGTTAGATTCACTGTTTTCTTAATCCATTTTAGATATATCCGTACCAATAACTTCCATTTATGCATGAAATTACTTTATTAGATCACTAAGATGTCAAACAATAAAAGCCTTATACATGTAGTTAGATTCCTTGTTTCCTTAATCCATTTTGGCTATTTTCACACTGATGTCTTCAATTTCCATTTATGCATGGATTTAGGAGCTAACTACTTTTTCAGAGCACTGAGATGTCAGTTTTAAACATTTGCAAAATCATGTGAAGCAAACACTAGAGGCAATATTAAACAAGCTTCAAACACCTCAAATATATCCAACCATGTAGTGTCGGGGGAGCAAAGACATAGTTCAGAGTTCTAACTAGGGACGGAACTCGAAATATGTTATGAAAAGAGACTAAAATTTATGAAAAATAAGTAATATGTTTGCTTGAAACAAAACATTATTTATAAGAGCGAATTGGTAATGAAGTCATTTTCATTGACACAACACTTGCATAAAAGATTAACCAACAATGAAGCCAGTGACGATTATGCCAAAGATCGTTATGCAAAACAAAAACCACAACCTAGAAAACTCCACCCAAAAGAAAAGACTAAGCAATGTCGTAAACAAACACAAACATTCTCAAGCACAAAATGCTCTTCCTAACTTTAACTTCTATGCACCCATCACCATAGACATTTTATAATGCCTACAAGTTCCTAGATATGACTCTTAAAATAAGCATTACTTAGGTTAAAATTTCATCTCATGCAACACTTTATGATTGAATGATAATATAAAAACTCATGTTAAAATCTCCGCTCACGTAACAGTTTGTGATTGAATGACAACGTAAATGAAAGAACAAGTTTATTGTACAAGACAAGAAAAATGTTTGCACATGTTGTGTTGTCTTACTTGACCAACAAGCGTCCTCACAAGTGTTTTCCTCAGCCGGCTATCACTCTGCTCCGACACCCCCATCTGCAGCCTCATGACTTCCGCCATCGTCATCGTCCGTCTTGGCACAGAGCGTGACCGTGGACTCCGCTCCGTCACCGGCGATGCCGGCGTGGACACCATCACCCTTTGAGACAAGGAGCTTCTCATCATCTTCAGCCCAAGCGCTAGCTTCAACCTACTTGTCTGCGACACCCCCGGACTCTTCCCGCCACTACTCCCATCATGCTTCGAGTAAAACGTGATCGCGCTCCGGCCACCGAACCCTGGCGAGGATCGGCACGCTGTGAAGAGGACTTCATAAGCAGTTTCCCTTATGTCATCGTGGTCCAGACCCCCCAGCTCCTGAAATGGCCATGCAAGGTCGCTGTTCTTGTCGTAGAGACAAACCCTGTGACAATATACAAACAAGTTATGTTAGAGAAACAGTTTTTTCTGAGATATATATACAATCTCTTGCATGATAATCCTTCTATGGTTTAAAAAATTGTTGCAAACTACAATTGCAACCACAACATGATGACCAAAGTTGTAGCTCATTAGAATTGTATCTAATTTCTAATGACCCTTTTATTCCTTAAAACATCATTCTATTATGATATATTGTTTCATAAACAACTTTTTCATCAAAGATAAGATTGTGGGGTGTTTGCAAAATGCAACTACAACACGACCACAACGATTGTGGCTACCTAGTTTGTAACTGCTCACAACGACAAAAAATGCAACCGAAACCAAAAGTTTAAAACCTTGAACCCTTGCAATAATTAATAATAATACGATTCTATTGAAAAACTAAATGAATAAAAAAATTTCTGCATGTAGTTTTTGAGAAAAAGCGTACGTAAGAGTTGAAGTACAAGAAGCCGTTTTAATCTAGGAAAATTATCAGAAGGATAATGCATATATATATTGAGATGACGATATATAACCTGCGTTTGCTAGCATGAGCATAAAGGTCGTTATGAAAATAGTGGTTGACGGAGGGTGATGAGGTGGAAGGAAAGAGGGCGGAGTCAGATTCCTGGTAGGGAGGGGAAGGGAAGGGTCCAGGGTAGGACTCACGGCGGGAGTGGGAGGTGGTGGAGGGCGGCGAGAGCGGGATGCAGAAGGGACCAGGAAGGGAGTCACGGCGGCTGTGAGCGTTGCTGGAGCGGCGGGTCACGAAGATGGAGGGAGGGAAAGGATCCGGAGAGGAATCTTGGACGAGGGACGGAGGAGGAGGGATGAAGATGGTCGGAGACAGCGGAGGAAATGTGCCGGGAGCGGACTCCCGGCGACGGGCATGAAGACCCATATGAGTGGTGAGGCCAACAACAAGGATGTCAAGGAAGGAGAAGGTGAAGGGAAGATAGTTTCATAGTTTGAAGTTTATTTTAGAGAAGAGAAAAAAAGAAAGAAAGAAAGGTGATGGCTATGGTATTCTTGGCGGGTATGTCTGTTAATTACGGTTGCATGTGTTAGGTTTGATTCGGAGAAACTTATATTACTATATTAGTCACGATGATGAGTTGGTTAGCTACAAATAATGTTATCTAAAATTTTACTTGATAGAGATCCAAACACTTTTGGTATGCATGCATGTCTTTGCTTGGATCAATATTTAATACTTAATCAATTTTGCCAATTTTATATAATTTACTAAATTTTGCTTCCTCTCAAACCCCTTCGAATAATAACTATAAATTAAAAACTCATTCAAAAACACAAAAGGGGTTATATATATATATATATATTTAAACTTTTATTTTCTTTAGTGTAGTATCAGGTGGTGTATATAGAGAGTTAGAAACTTATGTGTATTTCAAAGTAAGCATCTGGCACAGGAAATTATCTTTGCAGCATGTACAAATCTAAGTACAAATTTATGTGAATTTCGATTACAGTTTCAGCAGTAGAGTTTTGACCTGGACTTATGTATCTTATCTGTGGATATGACATAGATGAGGTAAGGGGAAAAACACCCCTTAACTCTTATTCTCTTCATATTCTATGTTCGTACTGATATATAAATAATGGGAATGATTATCATGTGGTAGGGATGAGACACCAAACACTATGGGTGAGTTTGCATGTTTTTGAAGAGTGGCGATTGTGGAGTTACTTGTTCTATACAGGTATTTCTTTTGCTTGAGTTGTTTCTTTTTCCCTACCTTATAACAATCCTTTGGTACATCTTATACCTTAATAATATGAAAAATTATACGTTGACAGCCACTATGCTAACCGCTGAGTGGCACCTATGCTTACATGGACGAAGGGTAGAATTGGGTGTTTGGTGAGTGTGTTAAAACATTTGAAATTTTAACGCTTTGTTTTGCGGGGCATCTTTGAAGTGTATTGGGAGGCTAGGGTTTGAGTGAAGAAATGTGTTTTACACGCTTTGTGCTTGGAAGGACGCTGCCAAAGGTGGAGGGGGAGACGACGGGTGCCGTTCAAAGGAAAGTAGAAGAGACGGAAAACGTCTAGGATTTTTGACAGGATTGATTAATTGTTGGTGGTTAGGGTTAAATGATTGGAATTGGTTGATTAATTTGCGAGTGTTGATTTCAGAATACAAATTACAAATCTCACATTGTTTTCATTTTCAAGAAAAAATGTTAATGTTGGTAAAATGAATACCAATTGAACACAACAATGTCCAATTACGATGGCAGCTAAGCGGCCGATGGTTGGAGTGGGTTTTATGTCACTACTCAACTCATTTTACCGGGAAATTGAAGTTTGTTAAATTTGTGTGCACATTGCCATATTTTTGAATTGATGTAAAAAGTTATCTTTGTAATGTATCAGTTAATATATTGGTAGAAAAACTCAATTTACTTACGTATTATTACCCACGGTTACTTACAGATTATTACTCACGAATCTGTATCCGTAGGTAAATTCAGCATTATCCACGGATTATTATCTACGGATTTGTATATGTAGGTATTATCCACGAATTTAGGTCCGTAGGTATTACCCACATACATAAGTTTGTAGATATTACCTACGAACACAGATCTGTAAGTATTACCCACGGACACAAATCCATAGGTATTACCTACGAATATTGGTCTGTATATTTGTCAACACCCGATTTTGTCCGGATAATATTTTAAAGCATAATAATAAAAAAATAAAGAGAAATAAAAATGAATAATAACATAAAAATATATTTATTAGTTTAAGTTTTCTTGAAAAATAATAATAACAATAAAATAAAAAAATTGAATTTTTTTCCGTTACAAAAAAAAGACTAAAAAAAAGAAAAGGTGGTGAGTTTAAAAAAAATAAAAATAAATAAATAATTAATAATAAAAAAACGAAAATAACAAAAGTAATAAAAAAAATATATATATAAAAATTAAAATAGTAGAATTTGAATTTTTTTAAAAAATAAATATAACAATAAAAATTTAATTTATACATAGGTCATCCATCGATTACGCATTGTACAAAGGGGAGGTTTCAATTCACCCGTTTTTCATTTCTCTAGGATTCAAGCCATTTTATCGACATGAGTATTTTATATCGAAAAAAAATATAATAATTTTATTGAAACCGTTTTCTTTCTGTATTAACATAGTGGTAGAAAGATTACTACACTGCGTCTAGACTTCAAATTCTTTTTAACCATGGTAATAGTCCAAAATTCTTGGTTAATAGAGAATCAAAGTGGATTACCAATGAAGCGCGAAATGCTAAGGTTCTTTAAGATTTT
>Ga0099824_1010869_pt1 | contig 10523 bp, 5 predicted proteins | sample SiratrowhiteBW_FD_76837 | JGI IMG/M metagenome (GOLD analysis project Ga0099824, IMG submission 76837) | Root nodule microbial communities of legume samples collected from California, USA - Siratro white BW | ecosystem: Host-associated > Plants > Roots > Nodule | place: USA: California... | reverse complement strand
ATAAAAATATATATATATATATATATATATATATATATATATATATATATATATATATATATATATATATATATATATATTATCATATTCGTGTCCTATTTTCAGTTTAGCATAAGTATTGTGTTTGTGTCTATATAGTATCTGTGTTTTATACAAGTCTACAAGTACTAACCAAAAATCATAGAATTATCGTGTTTATTATTATTATTATTATTATATATACTAATAAATAAATGGATCGATTTTGATATTATTTTAAAAATATGATTGTATTTATGTAATATTGTCATGAGCGATGATAGTCATGTTGAGACCCTAAATGATCTATCTAGACGAGATGTCAAAGTTTCTAATGTTTTGTTTGGATAGATAGATGGATTTGAGGGAGTGAATTTGCATGATTTGAGGGAGTAGATTGAGTTGTTTGGATTAAGAGAAAAATTGTGAGATTTGAGTACAAAGTTTGTGAAGGTTTTTTAGTGATATGACATGTGTGATTGATATTTAAATTTTTTTAATTATAAAATTGTAAGATTACAAATTTATCCTTATAATTAAAAATAATATAAAATAAAATTTTATTAATATTATTTTATAGATTATTTTTAAATATTATTAATTTTAATTTCATTATTATTTATATTATTAATTTATTATTATATAAATATACTTATATTATTATTTATTTATTTTATCATAATATTATGTTATATAATTATAATTAATTCATTATGATATAAAATTTATTATGTTAACGTAATAGATTATGTAAGTGGTTATAAATGTATAATATAATGTTATATGATATAATAATATTATTAAAATAATATATAATAATATATTTATATAATAATAATAATAATAGTAATAAATTTATAGTATATAATATATGTTATATATACATTAATTATATATAGAAAAAATAAGGTAAAAAGAAGGATATATATATTACTTGATATGGATGAGGTGGTTTTCTTCTAAATCCCCTTCGAGTACTAGCAAAATGCCTCTCTCCACTTTTTCTCATTTCTATCCCTTATTTTCTCACTAAATTAGTAGATCCAAAACTCATTTCATCCCCAAATCTTTGAACAGTACACCACTTCAACCAAACGGAAAGTAAATGTGTACTTCAACCAAACAGAAAGTAAATAATCTATTGAAACACAAGAGTATCTATGACCCACTAAATGGGTGATGACCCAAAAAATCATATAAAAAATTTATGTTTTGATGATAAAAAGAAGGTAATTAGAATAATTTATTTGTATTTTAAATGTTATAATAATATTTTGTATAGTTATAGTATACATTAAGTATTAAACTATTATAATTATGATAAACAGTATTTTTTATTGAATTAAGTATTAAACTATTATAATTTTTCAAATAATATTATTAATCTTAGAAATATATTAAAAAGATATAATCTGTAAATGTCTAAATACTTATTATAACTTAAAAAGATATAAATACTTATTATAGCTTAAAAAAATATGAATATTCGTCGTAATATTGAAATGTAAGAATACATATAATAATATATTAATAAGTAAAAACACCTAAATAATTGATATAATATCTAAGATGAAAAAGAATTTAAATTCTATTCAATTTTCTTCTGAAGCCAGCAGCTGCACTTAGAAGTCACACTCATTGAGTTGATTTTGAACAACAATAACAAATAAATATATATAGATAGATATAACTTTTACTTTATAGCTAGCCTAGAGGGAAGAAGGTTTTGTTCTATTCTTTTACCAAGTTAGTGGGAGAGAGACACCTGTAACTTTCACCTCACTTCGGTTATGGAAATATTTCATGGACTCAAAACTTCTGAAATTTAATTTTAGAAACATTGATTATATTCCACGTCTCATGAACTAAATTTTGGATGTTTACATTTTTTACATGTAGTTTGCGAAAATTTTCCGTTCATTCTATTATTATAGCAAAGTAGAATACTCGCCCAAAAAATGTTTGTTAATTCGGGTAATGCAAAGATAAAGAGTGATACTTGGTAATCTAATTTTTTGTATATAATTATTTTTCAATTTATTTTTATCAAATTTTATTCAATACTTTCATTTATATTTTAGTGAAATATCTCAATTCATTATTTTAGTATTAAAAAATAATTTTCATTTATTTGTTTTTAAAAATAATTGGTTGTTAATTTTTTTTTCTAATAGAAGTTGTAAAACTTAAATAGAAAATTAAAAAACAAATAAACTGAATATCAGGACAACTAAATTATGTCATTGGATTGAATTTAGATTCCGGATGCAATTTTGTAAAGCGATAGACCAGATTTAAATGTACAGATTATTTTATTTATAAAATTATCACCCTCTTATACGTGTAGACATATATAATTCTATATATAAAATATATTTTTTCTCCGTATTTATATTTATTTTAAATATTATTGTTATATTTTTTAAATATAATAATTTACCTAACTGTTTAAATATATTTTTAGCTATTATAGAATGAATGGATTCTGATTTTAATAAGTAAAAAGTTATTTATTTATTTTATCTCTATTGACTTAAATTTTTTTTTATTATTATAATATTATGTAAGTGTTTATATATTGGATATACATCATGTAGAAAAATGGACAAATAACGTTAATTCGTCAATTTTTCTTATTTTAAAGATGTATAAAATTATTATTATCAATTTAGAGTATATTTAGCAAAAGGAAAATATACTTTGACACCATTGTTAATAATTTTATAACTTCAAACACCCATATTAAATAATTAGTTATTCGTATACATATAGTGTTTAGACGTAAACAGCTAACCCAGTTATTTAAGGTTGAAAAAACTCACAAGTAGTGATTTAATATGGGTGTCGGAGTTATGAACATAGCTAACTACTTAGATGTACACCACTAACCAATTATTTAAGGAGGTTGGAAAAACTCACATGCAGTGATTTAATATGGGTGTCAGAGTTATGAACTTAGCTAACCACTTAGATGTACACGACTAACCAGTTATTTAAGGTTAGAATAACTGACATACAGTGATTTAATATGGGTGTCGGAGTTATGAACCACTTAGATGTACACGACTAACCAATTATTTAATGTTAGAAAAATTCACAAGCAGTGATTTAATATGGGTAGGTGTCGGAGTTATGAACGTAGCTAACCACTTTAGATGTACACGACTAACCGACTAATCAGTTATTTAAGGTTGGAAAAACTCACAGGCAGTGATTTAATATGGGTGTCGGAGTTATGAACGTAGCTAACACGACTAACCAGTTATTTAAGATTAGAATAACTCACAGGAAGTGATTTAATATGAGTGTCGGAGATATGAACGTAACTAACCACTTAAATGTACACGACTAACTACTTTGACAAAATTGACGAAATTACTTTCGGTATACTATAAAAACAAACACATTCTCTCTTTTGCTGGTGGGCCCACATGACACGTAAGTGCGATGAATAATGGTGTCAAAGTAACATTTTCCTTAGCAAAATTATTCTACAAACTTATAGCTTATGAATTCTGATTTAATAAGTTTATAATTTATTAATTTTGAATCGCTAAGCTATTTTATGAAATGAAAAATATTTGATATAGTAATTGATAAATATAAAATAAGTTTATTTAAAATATTTACCGAGATTTTTGTGTTCGTCAAATTAATTTATAAATTAGTAATTAATTTATTGGTCTTATCAAACATACTTTTTATTTAAAATAAATGTGATAAATTTAAAAAATAATTATATTTTAAATTTAAATACATGAAAATAAAAGAAATATACTATAATTAAAACTGAAATTCACTTATTTTACACTAATAAAAGCAGTAATTTCAAACTTACAAAAAAAAAGAAAAAAAAAACTGGTTGTTTCGCAAAGAGAAAAAATCTTATCTACTATAATTTACATAACTAGATACTTAATAATTTATAGAAGTAGATATTTGGAAAATCACTATATCAATTTACTATAGTATTTGAAATATAGTAATCAATTATATATATATAGGGAAGAAAAGTAAAAATTAGCTACATATATTCTTGTCTTTTATATTGTGAAAGAGAAAAAAAAAATGATGAGATTTTTCCAAAACTGACACCATATTCATCTCCATGTGTTACGGGAGCTGCCGTCGATCACTTCAGTAAACTTTTTGTTTCAACTTCAAAACAATTACTACTTAATAATCATCACAACTTTTCTTTCCCACAGCCATCATTCCTTTTCATTTTTAAATAATTTCATTTATATTTTAAATAGATTATAATTCTTTTTTTGGCTCGAGTCAATTTTGAGTCGAATTGATCCATTAAAAAAATAGGAAAAAAATATATACTTCAGTTCAAATTAGGAATGAATATATAGACCTCTTTAACCAGTTTAAGTTTAAACTACACAATCCACCTTTTAGTAAGGTCAGAAAAATAAATATTTAAAAAAAAATCTATATCTAACTCACAAATGTGGTTCCATCAAATTTTGTTTTGAGAAAAAAAAAAGAACTTTATAAAATTATATGATTTTTTTTCTTTCATTTTATTTAACTAAACTCTACTATACTAAAATATTTCAACATTAAAATTATTTAATTACTATAAAACATTGCAACATTCAAATTATGTCTCAATACTAACGACAAATACACGTAAACTAAATGGTATAAAAAGTTTTAACATTTCAATTCTTAACAAATTCAATTATTAAAACCAAATATTATTTGGATTAGTGTTTTGGTTTTTGAAAAATAGGTACTAAACATAAAAACTTGAACGTAAAGAAATTAGGACTAGCCTAGAGAGATAAAAACCTCCGTGACTGGAGAGTTATATTCTTACATTTTTCATGAAAATAATCTTTTGAGAAACTTGGTCTAAAATCACCTCTAGCAAACACGATATCTGATCTAGAAAATATACTTTACCAACTTCAAATTTCTAAAAAAAGCTAAATTCCTCTTTTATGAAACGTGTCCTCCAAGAAACAGTAAATGATTATTGGGATGGTTGAAGCCATTGATTTGTTATTGAACTTTCACAAGCTCTGACATGAACATTGCAAATATAGTATTTCTAAGATGAGGAAGAATGTACAATTTAAACATGGAATGAGCAAATTTTCAAACATCATCAGCATCACTTAATGCAGCAAGAGCTTCTTGAGCTGCCATGTAGAGGCTTCCATCAGGTCCCAACACCTTATACCTACTCAATAATAAACCACTTTCCATCAAAATCTGAACTAAGGAATAATCTTTTTCAAAAGGACACAGTTTAAATGCAGTTTCTTATGTGTTTTTAATGTTGCTCTTCAATCACAGTTGTAGAGTGTGCCTAAATATAGATTAACTAGCTTCTTACCTTTCAAGGATAAACTTTCCCTCCTTGTACTTCTGAGTCTTGTCATGAGCAACCTCCTAAAATGAGACAAAGTAAAACATATTCAGAACAAAAGTTTTTGATAAGCAAAAAGAAAATTGCAAAACATGAGCTTTAGAAACCAGTGCTTACATATCTCCAGCCAACAATGGACCCACAAGCAACACAGAATATGTCAACAACAGTGTGCAATCCGGTGATCATCATCCGTTCTTCTTTCTCACCAATTGTGACATTCACACTGTCATAACATAGATTAACAACATGTTATTTGAAGCATTCATATACAACAAACAACTTCTAATACAGATCATAATTTTTCAATTTTCATCCGGTGCAATTGCAGTATTGGTGCATTTCAAGATTTCAAAAGAAGTACAAGTTTTTGTCAAAAATGTTGCAAATTCCACAACAAAGTAGGTTTCAATTTTTTATAGAAAGGAAATGTTATTGGCAGTAAAAGAGGGGGGTAAGCTACTAGAGCCATCATGCATTGGCTATATGCATATTGGCACAACAATCCTAAAGGAATAAAGGTTCTACATCCACACCAACTAATGCTTATGCTAATGTGGTAGTGAGGATGTCCAATAACACTTACACTTTATCAAAAAGATAAGCTTTCCCATGCCTGCAATGAAAAGACTAAGAGAGAAAAAAGGGGTTAGATTGTATACAAATTCCATATTTTAATCATACATTTAGTTTGCAAAATGCACTATACAATCAAGGATTCAAATACATATTACCTACAATGATACCAGAGTAGTCTAAGACAAAGCCTTATGACACTAGAGGACCATGGCAGTGGATAAAAGAAACTGCATAGTGGCAACAAAGGGAAGTCGGAACAGCAACTATTCTAATCTTTTCCAAAACTTCTCTTACTTATCAAAATGATTTTGCAAAATGTGTAACAGAATCAGGGAGAGAATAATCTTAATGCTCTAGAAGTTTTATGAGAAGGCATCATTTACCAATTCTTAAATAGATTCAAATCAAAAACATAGTTGGCAAATAAATTATTGATTTGTCAAATTTGAATACACTCATAGAGACAAAATCCATAGTTAAACAAGTTCAGATAGGAATGTTAAATGACAAAAGGAGTTTACCATGTTCTCTGGGACTAGGAGCAGGATCATTCAAATATAAATGCAGAGTTAAATTAGGAAACTTCATTAAAAGGTCTTAAAGATATGTAGTCTATTTGAAGAGGTCTTTCAAACACTTCATCCTCAAATCTGTACATTGTGGTTTCTGATCCATTTATTTATTGCGATGCCTTGTATAGAAAACTATAAATAAAATTATAACATCCATTTACATGGCTGCACCAATTACTATCATCCTCAAATGGAATAAAACTATATCACCATTGAATCAAGATATTCATCTATGCTAGAAAACCTGCTCCATGCCATTACAAGTTCGAACTAATAAATTCCCATGCAAAAATAAAAAAAAAACTAAACACTGCTTTATCACTCTCCATACACATGCCAACGCAAGGATAGTTTATCAACAGCAGAGTATAACATTTGATCCAACATAACCAAAAAACAAAAGGCACTTATACATGAAATGAAACCTAACACCACAGAAACACCGACACAAAAAAAAATTACAACAGAGAACATTTTAAGAATTTCCTTTCTAACATTTTCAAATACTAAACATGTCTATATACGGTTCCAATTTGGAGATATTTGTTGATGTTCTACTTTTAACCATCAGCAGTACTTGTTCATTTACACGTGCCATTCTAAGTGTTAACATTGTTTGACACAGACATTGTTCAGAAATGCCACTGTCTCATAAACCCACCAAGATAAAATATATCAATTGGCGTGTATATCTAATCTGATATTTTTTAACCACAAAAACCTTACACATATATCAACTAGTTATATAGTGAAAACCCTGAATGATCGTTAAAAAAATGTACATTTAGGCGTCAAGAAATCAAATTGAAGTTCAGGGAAAAAAAAAAAAATAGGGAATAAAGATTTAAACCTTGGAGATAATGTCATCGTCAAGAGCAAAATGTGTTAGGCAGTGTTTGCAGCTATAGAAGTTTCCTTCCAGATTGATCAAGAATAGTCTTCCCATGTCTCTATTTACACCAATCTATCAACTTGGGACCATCCACAAAACAGTTAACCCAAACACTCCTCAAAAAACCACCCAGCAAAAGACAAAAATAAAATAAAACTGGCCAACCCAAAAAGAAAAAAAAAAAAACAAAGAGAACCCAGATAGACTCAAGTCAGAAAACTGGTAAAAATTGAAAATTTAAATTGAAAGCATGCAATGTAACCCCCCAAAAGCCAAAATAACAATAAAAAGTTAAGAAAAGAAAAAACTTGATTGTGAATGAGAAAATGGGTTTTGATGGGAAGGTTACCAAGAAAGAGGAAGAGAAAGAGCATAAAGGGTACTGTGAAGGAGAAAAAAGTGGTAGTGGTACTGCAATATAATGAATGGGTATCCAATTCTGGATGTTGTTAATTACAGAGGGTTAGCTTAAGCATTGAGAATGATGAAACTGGTTACAACTTTGTGTGTGCCTTCTTCAAATGCTTATATGCATTCTTTTAACAACCTCTTTATCTCATTGTAGAAAAACAACCTCCTTATTTTATTCTAAAAAAAATCAACTTTGTTATATTTATTGTTTTCATTCCATAAAAAAATACAAATATTCAACTGAATTAAGATATGTTATGTTTTGATTTTGACTTAGTGTTATTATATCAATCAAAGTGGTTAACTTTTATAATCATTGCTTTGAATATCTAAAATAATTTTTAATCAATAAAAGTGTAGACACTTTATAATAATAATATATCAAAATCAAATTCTTTGAATATTATTTAGATCGTGTTTATACTTTTTTATGCTAAAACATTTTTATAGTTTGAAAGATATGAATAGTCATTAAAGAGTAGATAAAACATTTAATATATGATATTCAAAATGTACAAAATATTTGATAATGTTTACTTTGTCTATAACAATTAATAATGACATATTGTTTTACCGTTTTTATCTTTGTAAACACAACAAACTTTTTAATTCAATGATATATAAGAAATTATCACAATCACAATTAATAATGTAGATTATTTTTTTATCAGTCTTTTGTATACATTTTTTTTTCTCTTTATAGAAGCGAGAAACTTTATTCATCTAGTAATATAATATGTAAGAAACTACTATCTAGGATAAATATAAAACTACAAAATACTTTTATATATAATATTAATAAAGTTAACAAAAAAAAATATTTGTTTCTATCACTATTAAAATTTAATAATCACTGTATTATTTCAATAATTATTACTAACGAAAATATACGAGGATCACAACTTTGTATAATGATTTTATTTATTGTATAAAATAAAATAATTAAAAATATTATTATTTATTATATAAAAGTTGAGTTATATAAAATTAAACATTCTAAATACTAAAAATTAAATTTTATTTAAAAATATAAGAAATTACATTAATTGTCATATTTTTAAACATAACTGTAAGATATTTTTAAATGAAATTAAACTGTAAGTATTTAGAATATTTAATTTATATCATTCAACTTCTTATAGAATAAATAAATAATATATTCAATTTTCTTATTTGCAACAATATATAATGAAATTCATATATTTTTTTTATTTTATCTTTCATAAATCTTTAAGTTGTAATATAAAATTCACAATAATTTCAATTTAAAAAACATTAAAAGAATAAATTGTTACATATAGTAGATTATAGATTCTGAAATACAATTTTTTTTATATTTCAGATTATATAATCTAAAACACATTGTGATTTACATATTTCAGAATATAATTTTTTTATATTTTAAACTGTGTAATTCAAAATACAATTTTATATTTTGAATATAAAATATTATATTCTAAATTATACAATCCAAAATCCAAAGAAGATGAAGGAGAATGCATATAGAAAGACAAAGAAAAATAGAGGATAAAATGATATTTTAAGTTCTTCTACGGAGGTGCAGGAAGAGAGTAGTGCAAGAAGAAACCGTCATATCACCATTCTTATTTAATGGTATAGATAACCGGGTTTGGAACATAATTCTTCTTTTAATAATTGAATCTGACTTTCCCAAACCAAAACTTGTTATGATTTCATTATAAAAATAAATAACCTATCACCGGGCATCATCTCAAAAGATTGCAAAAATCACATTTGGACTAATTGTTATGTTAAGCGTTTCACCCTTTTCTGCTTAGAAGGAAGCAATTAAGATATCATTCGTCTTATTTGAGGACCCTAAACAATAGAGATGGGATCCAATTAACAACAACGAAAATCGCCTTATTCCATTGCAGAAGATAATCTTTGTGGTGGAGTACTCTTGATAGCTCCTATTCTTTGAGGAGGCCATACAACATGGGTAACCCTTCCCCGGATTAGGCCCAAAGGAATCTGCAAATTTATCAGGTCACACCAAAACTATAAGGATAATCATTGGCCATAAACCACACTACAGCATAAACAAAGTCCACAACACCCACTTAGAAAGTATGTTCTGTCAATCCTAACATTGTAACTTCCTAACTACTAAGAGTTTGGTAATTTGGTGATATACTAGTTTACTGTCAAGGTTTGCCTAGGTGCACCAAAAGACACAGCTACTAGGCAAGTTGAAACAGTGGAATATAAATTATTAACTTGATCTGGTGGTGACTCTATAGTAAATAGCGTTTTTCTTGAAGACATAAAGCAATCTAATCTAATCTAATTTAATGACCCTGAATTAATCAGAAAAACTCCTAACTTCCTAAGCTCTACTGATTTGAAATAAGTCAACACAATTCAAATTGACACATAATAAATCTTCATTCTTTTTTCCAGCAAACTAAGCCCAGCTAGTCAAGCTCTACCCGGTAATTATAATGAACCATCATTTCTTCTGCTCATCTGTTAACAGAATTCTTAAGGTTTTTCTCACAATGTACAGTATGATTCAGAACTCCTCAATTTTATATTCTCTCATTTCAAGCATTGACCCTTTACATGATACTTATTTTTCTTGCTTCATTTTGCATATCATAACATTATAATGCCAGAAACTCAGTGATAATAGCAACTTACT
>Ga0099824_1010865_pt1 | contig 10531 bp, 3 predicted proteins | sample SiratrowhiteBW_FD_76837 | JGI IMG/M metagenome (GOLD analysis project Ga0099824, IMG submission 76837) | Root nodule microbial communities of legume samples collected from California, USA - Siratro white BW | ecosystem: Host-associated > Plants > Roots > Nodule | place: USA: California... | reverse complement strand
TTATTTATAATATAATTATTTTTTATTATTTTTTTTTTATTTATAAATATATTTTTTTTTTTAAACATTTATATATATATATATATATATATATATATATATATATATATATATATATATACATATAAATATTTTACTAATTTGGGTCAAGTTTTATCACGTTGCTATATGGACTTGCGATTGGGCTCTGCAGTCTGCACCCCATAAATTTGAACTGCAACCCTGCAGTATATATGAAAAGATCAATAATTAATTTTTTAATGCATTCTAGATCTAAAGATATATTTTAGGATGTATATTTTAAAATGTATTTATTATTTAAAAAATAATGATCATTTTATTATTATATATTATCCAAAACAAGAAGTGAATCATCACAAGCAGAAGCTAAATAAAACCTGAAAATTTTATCCATAAAATGAATGAGACACAAGTTATCACTGCCGTTAATGTTATTTGTTGTCATCAGCTAAAATAATCTCCGTAGTATAATCCAAAGGCAAAGACAAAGGTAATTGTTCTTATACGGTATGCTTCATGTACTTATAAAACTTTTAATATATCAATAATATCTTTATTGTTTTTATTTTAAAATTTATACATTAAATAATTTTTTTTTCACATTTGCATTCATATTTTAACAATAATCAAGTTGGATGCTATTAAGATATTTATAACTTATGATTAGTTTTGAAAATTCAGTTTAACATATTATTTTTAAATATTTAATTTATGATAACTAATTACTTAAATAAAATATAGATATTTTTTAATATTTATTAAATTTTTTTATTATTTATAAAAAAAGTTTATTAATATTTATGAAGAAAGAGAAAATTTAACTACTTTTTATTTGATTGTACTGACTCATAAGAGAGAAAACAAAAATATATGAACCAAACAACATTGGATGGAAACAATTCACATTTTAACCCAAATGTCAAGGAATGCATAGTGTCACTTTTCATAGTTGTACTTTGTTCTAAGGAATCACCAAAAGAAAGAATGAATGTGGTTGATCTTATCAAGGAGCTTAGTGGAATCAAAATGGTCTTTCTTGCTGGTGAGTAAACCAGAATCTATATAATTCTGCACTATATAACTATAGAACAGAAAATCATTGTTGTTCTTAAAAAATTTCATGTTTCAATCATATACTTTATATTTTATGCTTTTATCTTCTATTTTTTTATGAATCCTTCCCAGCTACATAAAAATTCTTCTATTTTTTTTTTTTTTCGGAAGAGTCGTGATGAATGCATGAATCAACAAAAAAGAAATTGAATAAAAAGATTTTCAGATATTTCAAAAGCATTAAAGGAAACAATAATATCTGTCAAATTCATTCATGTATTTTTTTTTTTTTGGTTTAGGAAAGTTGTGATGAATACATAGATCAACAAAAGACATTGAATGAGAAGGTTACCAGAGATTAAAAAAGCATTAAAGGAATTGTTTACTCTCTCTATTTAGTATTTTATGAACTCATAAATTGTATGAATTGTTTATTTTATTTCTATTCTATGATTTTAAATTGTAAGTGTAACTTGAAATTGTAATTAGGTTTGAATTGGAAAGTACTGAATTACTATCGAGACTAAAAAAAATATTAGTTAAACCGTGTAGCAAAGGAAACACAGTCAAATATGAGAAGATAAAGCGGCAATTACTTCATTTACCCCATTTCTGAACCTGCACCTTCACCGCTGCCACAACCACCTATCACCGCTGAACCATTATTGTTGCTGAAGAAGAAGAGAAGGAAATGGTGCATATCATTTCATGTGTTCCAGAACACATCTTTGCAAAACGCCAGAAAGTACGTAAGTTTAAGTTTGTTCTCAGAATCATATTCTGAAAGTAGTTATACTGAAATCGCTCAAATCAGCATTATTTCATCTATTTATTTTTATAGCGTGATTCATTATTTAAAATATTGATGATAATTGAATGTAATTTGAAAAATAAAAAGTAATAAATAGGCAGCAATCTGAATAAAAAAAATTAAAATCATCCAATATATAAACAAATAACCTTTTAAAAATTAAAATTGTTTATTTTTAGTATAAACATTTTCTTTTATTGTTACGTTCACGATATAAAGCAAAAAATAACAATAAGAAAATGTTTACATATTTATAAAAAATTAATATTTTTTATTATTAAAAATTTGTTTATTTATATGCTCAATCTTTTTCATATTTTTTATTCACATTACTGACGTGCTTGTTATTTTTTATTTTCTAAATTATATTCAACTATCATTGATATTTTAAGTAATGAACCACCCTACAATTAAAATATATATATATATATATATATATACATATATATATATATATATATAGTTTAAATATATCCATTAATTTAAAATTAAAAATCATTATATTAGTTTTTCAAAATAACTATTTTTAAATAAAAAAAAAGTGTACATTAAAAGAACTAAGAAAAGTTTTAAAAAATTAAAATTAAAATTTGTATGCACCATTTCATTCAAAAAAGTAACTTTAAAAATATATAAAACCCAAAATAGTACCTATACATTTGATTTTAAAAATCTATATTAAACTTAAAAAATAAATATTAATAATAATAATAATGCTTTAAAGCAAATTTTCAACAAATCTTCCAAAAACAACCTTTTCATAATGAATTGTACTCCCTTTACCAGCGTATTTATTTTTATTTTTTAAATTTATCCATTTAAATAATAATAATGTAAGATTACACCAACTTGTTTAAAAAAAAAAACTGTAACCGTCTTTTTTATCTTTTTTTTATTTCATGTTTTCTCTTTTCTTTTCTTATAACTATTCATAATTTTTTTATTAGTATACTCATTATATTTTTATATTTGTCCTGTATTCTTATTTTCTTGATTTCGTGATTAAAAGTTTAATATAAGATGAAATTTTCTCTTACTATTAGCTAATATGAGATTCAATTCATTAATCATGATTTTAGGGTGATGATAAACTAATTGATTAACTTTTATTCTCTATACAATTCTTCCAAGTTCATAAATTCTCTTGTGAAATAGACATTCATCATTTATTAATTTAAATTTACATTTTTATATAAAATTTATTTTTTCTGTTAAAAAACAAAAAAAAACACCTATTTATTGTGATTGAAATTTAAAGTTATAAATAAATTGTTACAATATAGTCGGAATAAAAAAATTCAAATAATTTATAATGAAAATAACTTTGTTTGCAACATCATTGTATCTAAATTATTATGTGCATACTAAGTAATTAAAAGTCAATCGTAATAGTTTAAAATTAATTCGATTCGTTAAGAAAATGTAATAAAATTAAATTTGAATATTTATATATAAAAAACATTAAAATCGTAAATTTAGAAGGGGAAAACAAATGTTATTTTCATATTTGTTTTTAACTATTAATAGTTAAAATAAAAACTAAGTTTCCCCATAAATAAGATCAACCAAATCTTAAACTCTTCATTACGACAAGATTCTTTATTCTTTATTTAAGAAGACAAGAATATTTTATACATTTTAAAAAATTTGCCCGTCGTAATGAGAACCTAGAAAGCTCAAATCAACCAGACATTATTCTCCCATAATTACTAAATGGATTTGTTATTGATTATTTTACCAAATAATTAAGAACTTAAAAGTTTAAAAAACATTTGAAGATACCCCATAAAAATAAAGTTCCCTCTGTTAAGTAAATATAACACGCAACATTTAGAAACATTCTTAACAAAAATAAATATTGCCCGATAATCCAGACAAAGGTTTGCAGGTAAACTAACAAAATAAAAATAGGTGGATAGATCATGTTTTCGAATGTAACATGTTCGCAATAAAACTAATCTCGAGCAAAAATTGTCTTGCAACAACGATCATACGAAGGGACTACAAACTTTGGACTTACAAAAAGATCATCACTTTTTGTCTTCCTTCTCTGCTTCTGCTGCCTTCTTCAGTCTTGTACCATAATGACGTTTGTTGGTGCGTTCAAGTCTTAGCTTGTAATAAGCTTTGAATGCCTTCATGTCATCTGTGACCTTCACAAGTTCAACAGCAGGTTTCTCCCTCGAAATAGGCAGATATGAACCCTGAACTTGAGTTGCATTTGCAAGTTCCTCAGGAGTAGAATCGCCAGCCTACAAAAGATTAACAGAGAGGGAAGGGTTTCTTTTAGATCTTCGGCAGAAATGATGGCATCAGACATTCAGAAAATGCCCACACAATCGAAACAGATAAATCAACATTTGTATTACCTTGACCTTGCGTGCCCGTCTTGGGAAGACAACTAATTTGGCCTTGTATGTTTTCAGCCTCTGCACATTTGATTGCAGACTTTCCAATGAACGGTTCTTGCGGCGATGATCAACAGAAATTCCGATTGTTGGAGCAAGCTTTTTGGGAATACCAGCAGCCTATGACATGATATAGAAAAACACCTAATATCAAAGAGCTATACTAAAAATGTAGAATCCTTGCTTCTCTACACGCTTACATTTTATAAATAAATGCTTAAAATTACTTTTGGATAATTTTATCTTCTATCAACTTCAAGCTAATAAAGGAAAATATGAAATAAAATAAAAAAACAAAGAATAAGCATATTCCAAAAGTTTTATCAATGAAATAACTCAAAGAAATTGTGTTGTTCAGTATAACAAATAAAATGAGTAACAAATTTAAATTTCAAGTAAAATATTAATTACAACCACCGAATCTTAACCAAAGATAGGAGATAAAAGATTAACCTTCAGCTCTTCAAGAGAAAATCCTCTGCCAGATCTAACTTTCATATTGTATTTCAAAGTTTGACCATGCACTATAGGTCTAAGAGGTCCTGCAGTGGGTCTGGGGAAAATCTTCACAGCTTTCTTCTGACGAGCTGAACAATGCAGTCAACTTGTTAGAAAATTAAAGCAACCAACAATTATTCAAGCTAGCAAGGAGTTTCAAAAAGAGGAACAAAATATGCCAATTACCCAACCGTCTTCTTTGCTTCCTCGCTGGTTGATTGAACCATGTCTTCACATAGTTTTGCCAATGCTTGCGGAAGTGCCCGCTGGGGATGACATTGTTATGCTTAACCATGGCTTACCTTACATATAGAAGTCAACCACAACAATAAATGAGTCTGTTTAACTATAAGGTAACCAGAATAGATGAATCACAAACCACAAACACTGTACAAATTAAGCTATAATCAATAAGAAATGTAGTATAAACAAAAAATTTAGAAATCCTGAGAAAATAAAAAGAAATTCATCTACAATAGACCTTCAGCCTTAAAGAAGTTAAGGCTAGAACAACATTTTTCATTGAGAGTAAGATTAGCCGCACGACTCAGGAGGCTAATCTCACACAACGTATATATAACTTAGTACAATCATAATCACACACAGCAGAAGAAAAAAAAAACATTTTCAGAATCATAGTTGTAAAAAGCAATAACAGTTCAAGAATATAAATCAAACACCAAAACCGAGAGATCTCAAACATCAGAAACTAGGATAGCTCTAAGACTAATTCAATCCTAAATACTACACGAATCCATAAAAGACTAAACAAAAACAGGAGAACGTATAATTTTCAGAAGCAAACAATGGTTCGGGAACGTAACAGCGAAATGAAGCTCAAACGAGAGAAATGCAATCGGTGTAAAAGTTACCTGAGGCTAGGTCACGCACAGGAACTGCAACTGCCGAAAAATGACGGAGACGGAGGCAGAACTAGGGTTTGTGATTGTTTTTAAAGTAGTCTATGACTCACAAAACCTATTCTATTTAGGTTTTATTACTTTTTGGGCCTCTTTTATGGGTCAATCAAGATTGGGCTGCACCCCATAAATTGACCTGCTCTCTATATATATATATATATATATATATTTTTTTTTTTAAATTCTAAAAAAAATTATTAACATATTATTTCAAATCTATGAAAAAGGTGTTTTCTGAAATATATTTTTCAGAAAAAAAAAATTAATCCTAAATTTTAGAATTTAGGATTTAAGGTTTAAAGTAATTCTAAATTTTATATTTTAGAAAGTATTTTTTAGAATATTTTTTTTTTTAAATGTAAAATTTGCCTTTTACAAAATATTTATTAAAAAAATTATTCTAAAAAATACTTTCTGGAAGTGAAATTTATATTTCAAAAAAAAAATCAGAAATAGATTCTGAGATTCTAAATCCAGAAGTCATTAAATTATAAATACGGAAGGGCATTTTAACCATTTCCTTCAATGATATTGGTGCAGATAAAAAAATATGGTGCAGAAAGCAATTGCCTAAGTTTTATTACACTTTATATCTCTTAAATGGGCTTTCAGCTGATACTGGATTAGAACGGCTTCTTTCTGCACCTTCACGCCTTCTTCCACCACCTCCATCGATCTTGAATTTTATAAATGACCATTTTAAAAAGATTATATTACCCTCTAATAAGAATGGAGGTGTATGAATAGTATGGTGCTACATTTTTTTCGTGATAGTATGACGGTGGTAGTACTTGTAACGGTGGAACTGTGAAAGGTTGGTCGTGGTGGCGGAGGAAGCTTTTGGTCGAAGGTAGCTTTAGGTAGAGTGAGTTTTATTTTGTATTTTAGATTTTGTAATCCTAAAAATCATTAGATTATAGAAATTGAAAGTATCTTTTTTATTGTCACTAATCTTTTGAATTGAGCTAATAAGAAAGTTAAAATTAAACTTTCGTATTAGACTGTTACAAAATAAGTTTTGTCTTAAAAAAATCTATTCTTGAATTTAAATTTTCATTCCACAATATTTTAATATGAAACTCAACTTTCAAATTAAGCTTTTGAATTTTTTAATCCAAAAGTTATTTTTATATCTAGAACAACCTCCAACAGTCCACGACACACACCATCACCTTTTTTTCTTTTGTTTTCGAGTAACACAATATGAATATAATAACTTCACGTGCTCTTCATCGGACAACGACGGCAGTTCTTAACGAGATGGAAGAGAGTGCATCTAATAGAGGTGTGAGGTAAAATGAAGATATGGAGATGTTACATGAGGGTAATTTTGACATTATATACTTTATTCAAAGTTAGTTTTGAAAATTTTAAAATCTATGGAGGCAAAAAAGAAGTCACGGAGGTGTAGGAAGAAACTGTCCTGGATTAGGAGTGAGAGTGATATCTATAGCCATTCAACTTCCGTGGAGACAATAATTGAGAAAATTCCTGATTTTGTTGAGAAAATTCCTGATTTTGTTCTTGGATGTAATATTTATGTCTTTAAAATGTTGTCCAATTATTTATTAGAGTTTTAAACCATCCTAACATTTCACTCTCAAAAAATAATAGTTTTAACTAAGTAATGAAATTAAAATAAAATAAGAATAATATTTTTAAGTTGACATCTTTGAAGTAATTTAAAATGTTATCTTAAAATTATTAATATATATTTCTATTTTATCAAAGTTATAATGATAAGTTAATAAATTTTAATTATATTAATAAAAACATAAAAAAAATAAGTATAGGTAAATAAAATATTAAATATAAGATCAATAAATACTTAAATTCAATCATTACCTTTTCATTTTATAATATATACATGTTAAATAAGTATTATATTTCAATTGAAAATATATTTAATTATATTTTACAACGATAATGTAATATTTTTATATAGGGGGATCGAGTTGCGCATAAAGTTTTAAAAATTGTGAAATATTGTTTAATTTATAATAATCATACATTTTTATGATAAAGTTTAACCTAACTTAACTATTATAATCATATTCTCTATTTAATTTTTCTGACACTTTACCTTATTTCAGAACATTTCCTTTTTAGCTTATTTCAATTACATTATAGTGTTATTATAAATTATAATTAAACAAAGAGAATAAGAAAAAAAAAGATAAATTAACACACTTCAGTGAATTTTTTTATAAACAAAAGCAACCGAGCTTCATTTTTAAAAAAATATTATGAATCTCATCAAGTATTAAACTTTATTTTAACAATAAATATTTTTCTAATAATTTATATTAATGATATTATTAAAAAAGTTGGCTTATACAAATTATTGAGACTTTCAGAAGTATCCTCTTCATCTATATCTAATTGAATGCAGGAGTTTCCCGTATTTAAAATATTAGCCTTTCATTTTTTAAATAAAACTTTTATTTTTATTAAATAATTACTTGATTACTACGTGATTTGCTACGTTCGTGCTTTAATATTTACTATTTATAATTCAGCACTCGACTCCTGTTTAGTATTTACATTAATCACATAAATCAATAATTACATGTATTAATTTTTTAACCTTTTACAAATACAATAAAATTAAGAAAATTAAAAAATAATACTTAAATATCTTTATCTTTTATTTTAGAAATACGTATTTATGATATTATTAATCCTTATTTTAATTAACAATTATCTATATTTTATTTTTAAACTGTATTACACACCTTTAAAGATTGAGATGCTGATGCAAAGGACTACTATTTCTCAGCAAATAATTACTTATTCATTCAAAGGTTTAAAAATGTACATTTTAAATAAATGAGAGTTGTTGATATAAAATACTATTATTTCTTACATATATTTTGAATTGCTAGCGTATTTTGAATTGCAGGATGTAAAAGCGTCTTCGTGGTGTTATCTACATTAGTAGATGGTTTTGTTTATGTTTCGATGAAAAAAAAAATACATAATCTATGTATAACCACTTAAATCAAATAAATAATATGAATTTTTTATTTAGGTTAGTAACATATAATTTAAAATGTAAATATATTAAATTAACTTTTAGATATCAAAGACAAACAAAAATACTCAAATAAAAATATTTTTAAAACACTTTTACATAACATTTTTATTCTTAAGGTTCAAATAAAATACATTTTGTTAAATATCGATAAAAATCAGAATTAAATAATTTTTAAATGTTCAAACAACTAAAAATTGAAAATTTCTTAAACAAAGTTTATTAATAGGTGTTATAAAATTATAAATAAAAGAAAATATGTATCATACACAATAAGTTCAATATAAAAGAAATTAAAAGAAATAAAAAAAATGTGAAAAATTCAAAATGATTAAAATAAATTATTAAAAAAAAAAAAACTTGCTTCAAATTTCAAAAAGGATGGTAATCAAGAACATTATCAAGGACCATGTTTGTTTTGTTATTTTTATATTTGTTGTTACAAAATTTAGTATATGTTTTTAAATAGTATAGATGATCTTTGATCTTAACAGTAATTTTCGGTTTTGGATGTAATTTTCGATATCGGACGTAGTTCTCGATTTTTAATAAAATATGAGAAAGTATCTATAAAAGATACTTCGATACTAAATTCTGTATATAGATATCGGATTCACAAAACTTTCATATCTTTTCTTAATCCATTTATATTATATTTGGATGAGAAGTTTTATAACGGAGTAATTTTTTTAATATTATTGTGAGTAATTATATAATGAATTAACATCACAATGTCGAACAATAACTGAATATATATATCAATCAAGGTCGTCCACCATTCGTAGTTGACCGTGTACTAGTAGACTATAATAGTACAATATAATATAATAAGTTTGGTTAACTTACTTTAATACTTTAGTTGCAATAAAAGATACCGGATTTTAGTCGAAAGGTATATATATGACAGTGGAGTCAAAGTTTAAGTTTTCGTTAATGCTTCATTATTATTGTTAAGAAAATAATAGCCAAGATATTTTTTAAGTTGAAATTCACTGAAAATTCTCCTTTTTATTAAAATATACACTCTCACCTTTTAATAGATACAAATATATTATAGTTTAGTCTACGAGCCATCGGTCGTCTTGTGATTAAATATTAAGGGTGACATACAGAAAATAACCAATTCTTTACCCAAGGAAGAAAAATACACACTCCAAGCACCATATGTGTTATATCCTTTTTCTGGATATTCTTTTAAATTTGGGAATACTTATTTTAATTTATATAAGAATACTTATATGATTGGATCTGGTACATTTTCTGATAGTTTATATAAATTGAATTTTAATAATTTATATGTTGAAATTCTTATGACTCTGCATCATAATGTTGACACTAAACGTGGTTTAGTGAATGAGTGTTCTGCTTACTTATGGTATAAGCGTTTAGGACATATTTTTAAAGAAAGGTTGGAAAGATTAATAAAGAATGAAATTCTTTCGAATTTAGATTTTATTGATCTGAATGTATGTGTGGATTATATTAAAGACAAACAAACAAAACACACAAATAAGCAGCTTCTTGAAATTATACACACCGATATATATGGTCCTTTTGATGTAAGTTCTTTCAATAAAGAAAAGTACTTTACCACTTTTACTGATGATTTTTTACGTTATGGACATGTCTATTTACTGCATGAGAAATCTCAAGCAGTGAGTGTCTTGGAAATTTATATAAATGAAGTGGAAAGGCAATTAGACAGAAAGGTGAAAGTCGTCAGATCAGATAGAGGTGGTGAGTATTATGGAAGATATGATGAAAGTGGTCAACATCCTGGTCCGTT
>Ga0099824_1010863_pt1 | contig 10534 bp, 8 predicted proteins | sample SiratrowhiteBW_FD_76837 | JGI IMG/M metagenome (GOLD analysis project Ga0099824, IMG submission 76837) | Root nodule microbial communities of legume samples collected from California, USA - Siratro white BW | ecosystem: Host-associated > Plants > Roots > Nodule | place: USA: California... | reverse complement strand
TGAATGTGGCCTCCACTGAGGAACTTGTGAACGTATACTTTGAGATGCAAAGCCGCACTCTTTCCTTTGCCAAGGTGCTGCATGCCGAATGGGCAAAAGGTTCTTCTTTATAGGTGGCCAGATCAACTAATCGGTCGATGTTTGGAAGCGGGTACGCGTCCTTTGGGCATGCTTTGTTCAAGTCTGTGTAATCCGTGCACATCCGCCACTTGTCGTTTGGTTTCTTGACCATGACAACATTGGCCAATGTGCTTCCTTGATGAATCCAACCTCCAACAACTTTTCGGCCTCTACCCTGGCAGCAAATCTTTTCTCTTCGCCCAACTTTCGTTTCTTCTGTGTTACTGGCCATGCTTCTCTACATATCGATAAGGTGTGTATAATGATGCTGGGGTCAACTCCCAGCATATCCGCTGCAGTCCAGGCGAACATGTCACGTTGGTTCGCAGAAAATTTGCTATTTCCAGCTTTTCTCCCCTTGCCAGGGAGACTCCAATCCTCATGGTGCGCTCTGGATCCTTCAAAGGAATGATGCATACCTCCTCTCGTGGTTCTACCCTGATATCGTCTACCCTTGGGTCTAAGTCTGCCACTGCTACCACATATTCTGGTCTTTCTTCTCCCTTGGTCCTATCTCGGCCTTCATGGGCGGGTCTATTTTCTAGAGTCGCCCTCTTTGTCTAGAGGTTTGCCCCTGATATTGCACAAAACGCTTTAGGTGTCCTACTTGGATGAGTTCCTCTATCCTATCCTTCAACACCACACACTCTTCTGTGGTATGGCCATAGTTTTGGTGAAAACGACAATGTTTAGTTGTATCGACATTTCTAGGCTTGAGCACTCTCTTAGGGGTGTGAATAAGGGCCGCATGCAAAGCCTCCTCCAATATTCGGCCTCGATTGGCGTTGAGGGGCGTGTATTGGGCATATCTTAGAGGTCTGGCATCTCTCTGCTTGGCATATGGTTGTGGCGGGAGCATGTCGTCTCTGGTTGGTCGTGTATAAGCGCATATGGGTTTCTTAGACGTTGATATGTTTGTCAGGGTCTGTGGACCCGTCGTACCTGTCTATGCTCAACCCTTACCATTTAGCAGGAAACTCGGCACTTAGGATACCATCTACAAAGGGGTGGTGTCACTCCCCCTCGAGTTCTTCACGCCCTGAGCTGTTAAAAGGAGACTCTTCCTCCTCAGTATTGTCGCCCCTTTCTACCCGAGATCGGTTGGAACGGGATATGGCCTTAACCCGCTCCTCTTTTTGGACCGAGGGGGTTGGCGGCTCCGTGTATACTTTTTTCCTGTCACTATTTTCCTGCCTTAAGGCGTGCAGCTCCTCTTCGTTCTTTTGTCGCAAGGCGCATATCTCCTCCTCATTCTTCTGCCACAAAGCACGGATCTCCTCCTCGTTCCTTCGTTTCATCTCTCTCATCTCGCGCTGTAGTGAGAGGAAGAGTGACATCGGGTTTAGACTCGCCATAGTGTTGTCTTGTCTCTGATCTTGAACTTGGCTTCACGTCGATACCATTCGAGTTTATAGTTCTCCTCCGGGCCCCATGGTGGGCGCCAAATGTTCTTACAGAGGCCTGGGGGGACTTGTCCTCGAACACAGTCTTCTGTCTGGTCAGGGAGTCTTCGGTCTTGCACGAGGCGTGGATGGGATACCTGCTAAAGGCCCTCCGATACCAAAGTTAGTATTCGGACATCAGAGTATAAGAGTTATAGTTTTCTAGTTGCATACCTTTTTGGTTCCATTCTCTTAGTATTTATAGAAGTCAAATTCGTACGGCAGCGTCGTCATTGGTCGAGTTTTTAGGGTACAGCAGGCCTTGCAGACACGGCAGCGTTGTGATTGGTCGAGGTTCTGAGCAGGGTAACTTCTGCAGACACACTATCTCTACAATTGGTCGAGGTTTCTGTGTAATGGCAACCTTTACAGACTGCGGTTGTCAGTAGTTGTCTTTTGTCTTGGCTAGAATCGATCTCAACTCGGCTTCATCTGAAAACCATCCGCTAGACTACCCTGACACCACTCGGATGTACTACATGCTTCATGCTTCGGCCTTGTCCGGGGACTATTCGACTGTGGTATGTGCAACTATCCGCTAGATCACCCTGACACCACTCAGATGTATTACATGCTTCATGTCTCAGCCTTGCTCGTGGACCATTCGGCCGTGGCATGCACAGTTTCTAATATAACTGAAAATATTATTAATATAAATATAAATAAGATGAATATAAGTAGTAATAATATTTCATATATTAAAAAGCATAAAATAATAATAATATGAATATAAATAATAATAATGTTATTAATAACATTAATAATATTTTATAATATAAATATTAATAATATTAAAATATTTAAAAATATTAAAAATAACATTAATAATTGGAAAAAATATATAATATTGGTAATAATAATAATAATAATTTTAATAATATTATAACTAACAATATTAGAAATAATAATAAAAACAATAATATCAACAATAATATTATTAATATTAACATTAATAATAATAATAATAATGATAAATATAATATCAATGATAATAATATTAGTAATAGTAATAAAAAATGTTAAAAATACTATTTATTTTAATTATAATATAAGTAATATCAATAAAAATATTAATATTGTTAACAATAGTCACCTTTACTAATATTTTTATTTATAAATTAATATGAACATCATTAACAAGACATAATATTATTATTAGTAGTAGATATTACCTATAAACATAGATCCACGGACCTATCTCGGTAGGTAGTATTTACGGACCTATGTCCGTGGGTAATATTTACGAAATTATATTTGTGGATAATACTTACATACTTATTTCCGTAGATAATCTCTAAGGACCTATATCCGTGAGTGATAGCTATGGATCTATGTTCGTGGGTAATATTAAAATACTAACTATAATAATATTAACATAATAATATTAATATTATTAATTATAATACTAATAATATTATTATTATTTATTATCATTATTACTATTGATATTAATAATAATATTAATATTAATAACAAAAATAAAAGTAATATTAGTATTTTTAATAATAATACTAACACAAATTTAAAAATAATAATTTTGAGGGTAATAATAATAATGATAATAATAATAATAATAATAATAATTTTAATAACATATTAAAATATGAATAATATTCTCATAATATTAATAAAATTAATAATATCATTAATAATGTTAATATAAATAATAACATTAATATTATTAATTTTTAAGTAATATTCTCATATGTTATGTTGAATTTACCTACGAATACAAATTAGTGGATAATAATCTATATATAATGTTGAATTTACCTACTGGTACATATCTGTGGGTAATAATCCGTAGGTAATGGTGAATTTACTTACAGATACAGATTCATAGGTAATAATTCAAGGGTAATGCTGAAGTTGCCTACAAATACATATTCGTGAGAAAAGCTGAATTTATCTACGGATACAGATTCGTAGGTAATAATCTATGGGTAATTTAAGTCTTTCTTGTAGTGAATCCTCACATAATAATTATTTATTAATATTTATTAATACCCCCCGGTTCAAGATGGAGCGTAGAGATCAATTAAAGCCATCTTGGATAATAGATGTAAGAACAACTTGGGTATGAGAGGTTTTGTATAGATGTCAGAAGCCTGTGACTTAGTGTTGATAGGCAGCAAACGAAGAACACCATCGCGAACTTTTTCTCTAACCACATGGCAATCGATTTCAATGTGTTTGCTACGCTCATTAAACACAGGATTAAAAGCTAAATGTAAGTCAGACTTGTTGTCACAAAAAAAGAACTACAGTGACTTGAGGAACAATATATAAATCGCGAAGCAAATAAGACAACCATTAAATTTCACATGTTTTTGATGTCAAAGCACAATATTCAGCCTCAGAGGAGGACCGTGAAACTATGTGTTGCTTCTTGGATCGCTGAGAGATTAATGAATCACTAAGAAAAATACAGAAGTCAATAATGGAGCGGCGTGTTTGAGGGCATGATGCCTAGTTTGAGTCACAAAAACCTTTTAGTTGTAAAGGAGAATCACTAAAAAAGAAGAGCCCCCAACTAGGATTAGCTTTAAGATAACGAAGAACCCTGAGTGTGGCTTGATAATGAGCCATTGTAGGAGCTGATAAGAACTGTGAAAGATGATTGACAACAAAACAAATGTCGAACCTAGTGTTGGTCAAGTAGATGAGTTGTCCAATGAGTCGTCGATACATGGAAATATCTTCACGGAGAGGACTCTCTTTGGAATGGAGCTTTATTTGAGGATTCATAGAAGTGGTAGAAGGTTTGCATCCTAACAAGCCTGCAGCATCTAGAAGCTTTAAAGTGTATTTCATTTTTTTAAGAAAAATACCCTTGCTTGATCTAGCAACTTCTAATCCGAGGAAAAATTTCAATTCAACAAGATCCTTAATTTTGAATAAATAATTAAGTTGAGACTTGACTGAAGCAATATCTTGAGTATCATTCCCCTGTCAAAATCATATCATCAACATAGAAAAGGATGGTTGTGAATGCACCAGTAGCAGATTGTTTAGTGAATAAAGAAATATCATATTGTGATTGGGTATAACCCGAAGTTATAAGGACTGTAGACAACTTTTCATACCACTGCCTACTAGCTTGTCTGAGACCATAAAGAGATTTTCTCAGCTTGCAGACCTGACTAGGTTTTGGGGGAACTACACCTTTAGGAACCTCCATATAGACTTCTTCATGAAGATCTCCATGCAAGAAAGCATTGTTTATATCGAATTGTTCAAGGAGCCAAATTTTAGTTGTTGTAATGGCCAGTAAGAGGCTTACAGTAGTGATTTTAGCCACTGGAGAAAAAGTTTCTCTGAAATCAATGTCTTCTTGTTGTGTGAATCCCTTGGCTACTAGCGTAGCCTTGAACCTCTCAATTGAGCCATCAGCCTTGTGTTTAGTCTTATACACCCATTTGCATCCCATTGTTTGTTTTCCAATCAGAAGGTCAGCAAACTCCCAGGTTCCAGTTTGAACTAAAGCATTAATCTCATCATCCAATGGCTTTCCTCCAGTTCTCATGCTTCACTGCCTGTGCATAAGTTTTGGGTTCTACAATGGAAGAGATACTAAATGCAAAATGCTTATGATTGTTAGAAAATTTTGAGTAATTAACAAAACTGAAAATAAGATATTTAACTAAAGAGGAATTTTTGCTCTCTATGCCCACAACTATGTTGCAATGAAAATCTTTGAGGTTAGCAGGAGGTTTGGTGCTTGTAGTGGATTTTCTTATAACAGAAGATATAGGATTATCATGAGTTATGAGACTGGAGAGGAAGAATTTTGTTGTGGGACAATAGATGGTGTTTGTTGATTTTGTAGTGGTGTAGTGGGAGAGGAATAATTTTGTTGTGGGACAATATATGGTATTTGTTGGTTTTGTAGTGGTGAGGAGGATCTAAGGAAAGAGAGATCAGTATCTTGATAATTAGGAAAATGTGGCATGACACAAATTTCATTATTTGTATGATTGATAATATGTTTAAAAGGAAAACTATTTTCATTGAAAAAAACATTTATGGATAAAAAAACCCTCTGGTGTGTAAATCATAAAGAAGTCAACCCTTGATCCCTCGTCTGTGACCTAAATAAACATACCGTCTAGCTCGAGGATCAAGTTTCGTCCTATTATGAATCAAAGTTGATGCAAAAGCTTCACAACCAAAGACTTTAATAAAAGTTAAATCAGGAGAAGAGCCATACAAAATATCAGAAGGACTTTTGTTATGTAAAACCTTGTTAGGGAATCTATTGAGCAGAAAAATAGCACGAGACACTGCAAAGTTCCAAAACAATTTTGGCAAGTTACTTTGAGAAATAAGAGCCCTAGGAATATTTAAAATGTGTTAATATTTTTTCTCTACCACTCCATTTTGTTGTGGAGTCTCAACACAAAACATTTGATGTTCTATGTCTTTGAAAGAGTAAAACTGATGCAAATTAAATTCAAGTCCTCCTTGATCAAACCTAATGCATTTGACAATAGTAGAAAATTGAGTTTCAGCCAAAGTAATGAAAGATTTAATGCAACAATGTACTTCTGATTTAGTTTTCAAAAGAAAAATCCAAGTATGCCGCAAAAAATCATCCACAATAGTCAAAAAATATCTATGTCCATCCACAGAAGTAATGGCTAATGGTCCCCAAATATCCATATGTAATAAATCAAAACTTTTATTGCTTTAAGAGGTGGTTACAGGAAATAGAAGTCTTTTCTGTTTAGCAAGTGGACATATTTGACAAAAATCATCACATGTTTTGCTAGAAATGTAATCAAACCTTGTTGACTATACAGATAGTTTTTCTGGTCAAACCCTAAACCTTATTAACAGACACAAAATTTATTGAAATTAAATCTAGGGCAAAGTGTTTTCCTGGTCCCTTTGAATTTTCAAGAACATAGAGTTTGTGGTGCATCTTAGCAAAACCAATCATTCTCATAGTGTGATTGTCTTGTATTTACAGATTTGATTAGTAAACCTAATGGAACAATCAGATTTTATGGCTAGTTGAGATACTGAAATGAGATTGAAGTTAAATCCTGGTATGTATAGCACATTATGCAAAATGAATGTAGTAGAAAATATGATAGTGTCTTTAATGTTTGCATAAACTATAGTTCCATTAGGTAACTTGATAGGAACATCAAGAATAATTCTATATGTAGCAAAATTATCTAGAGATGAACTAATATGATCAGTGGCACCTGAATCTAAGATCCAAAGGATAGATTTTAGTAGTGATCTTAGGTTGCAGATGATACTTGTAGATGTATTGGAAATGTGATGATGTTCAGTGCTAGGGGTTGCAGCTAACTGAGATTGTTGAAGAAGAGTTAGGAGAGAGTTATATTGCTTTTTGTTCAAACTAAAGCTAGAAGACTGTTAAGATTCCTTTTGGTTTGTAAGTGTCTCACTCTCATTTGCCTTTTTAATTGCAATGACATTGTTAACAAAGAATTTTCTCCTTTTGTAGTTTGGTGCAAAATAGTAAAAGTGATGACATTTATCAATTGTGTGGTTCTACCACAATGTGTGCATCTCTTACTATTATAATGATTATCATCCTTGATCCATCTCTTGGCATAAGAATTCTCAGAATTTCTATTGAAGGAACCATAATATACACTGGAATAATCGTTCCGATGGATTATTGAACGACGAAGTAGTTATATTTGCTACTAAAAATAATGACACTCTTAAAGCCATTACAGATGATGAATAAAATAAAATCAGAGTTGGCACAGTGGAACTCTCTCGGTTAGAGAGCTCTGATACCATAACAGAAATATCATATTAACTATATGTTATGAAAATAAAAAAGAAATGAACAGTAATAAACGAAAAAGAACAAAAAATGTGAGAGTGAAAAATATATCTCCCTTATCTTTTATTGATGAAAGAAAGATATTTTATATAGTACATGAAATAACAATATCATAACAAAATAATTACTCTTACATAATTATTAATAATCCTCGTATAATAATAAAATCATAAATAATCCTCACATAATTATTTATTAATATTTATTAATAAAATTACAATAGACTAATTAAGTCAACCTTCGCCCGAATGTCTAAAGCTTCGCCCCAATGTCTAAAATTTAATATTTAGCATGACTGAACAGGCCACCAAAATAAATATAGTTTAATAACTTCTGTTTTAGTTTTAAATAAGTAATGGGAACTTTTGTTTCCTACACCTCATAACCTACTAAGTGGAAAAATTTAAAATAATCTCTATCGGTTACACCACATCTCCCCAAGTATCACTGCTGCCGCTTACGGTCCCCATCCGCAACGCTTTAGAAAGTTTATTATATAGAATTTAATTTATTCCAGAAAACTTATTCAGGAAAGTATCTCATCTTTTAGAAAAATTATTTTAAAAATACTGCACACCCGAAATGCATTTCACATAATATAAGGAACGTATTCTAAAATCTTACAAACTTATTTTGGATATCATGTTTGAAAAACCATATTCTGAAAATTTCGAAAAACATAGAACATTTTCAGTATAAATAATCCAAAAGATAAAATAATCATTTTCAAGAAAAAGCCGTAATCGATAAATGTTCCCTTTAATTCTCAAGTTTCTTGTATTGGATCGTCAATAATATAAATGAGATATTGAAGGCGATTTTCAGATAAATGTTCCCTTTAGTTCTCAAGTTTCTTGTATTGGATCGTCAATAATATAAATGAGATATTGAAGGCGATTTTCAGAATATGCTCGAGAAACGTATACTTACCAGCTGTTTGATCGTTCAAATTCTAATTAGTTCAGATTAAACATATAATTGATGATTACCACGTTCAATATATTCTCTAGCCAACATTGTGTAAATAACTGTGTTATCTTGCTATATTGCTATATTATTCAGTATCCATGGTTTTTCGTTAGATGGCAATAACGAAATTTCAGTTCTTCATCAAATTTTAATCAAATTAAATGTTTTACCTCACTTGAAAATGGAAAAATAATTACAGTAGTTACAAAAAAAATTCAGTAAATTATTATTACTAAGACTTCCACAATTTAGCATTTCTCTAACTAAAATTCCAATTAAATGTCAACTAACAACTGTTTGATTTTTTGAAAATCAGGTGTATCTTATGATAGCAATAATTAATGGTTGATTGATCAACATAACTAAACTCTCATTCACCAAATGTAATTAATGGTTAATGTTATACGTTCAGAAAAAAAAAATAATAAATCCAAGAATAAAATAAATCCAACCCGTTATCTGTTTCAAGGATTGAGTACCACCAGTTACTGAATTATCATCGTTAACATTATTTTACCCCAGTTCATGCGTCTAAGGGGTAAACCTGTTGACATGCCTAAAACAAGAGTCATGGTTCAATCAACATAGCTCTATAAATTTATCTAAACAAGTGGTCACAATGATAATCCGATTTCCCACAACATACAGAATGGGAAAATAACACCAAAAACAGTCACGTGCAAACTTGTACATCTACATGAAAGTATATACCACTTCGGAACAAAACATTCTTCCAAAGCCTAAAGGAACCCAGATCATATCAAGCCATACAAAATCATCCATAATCTTTCCACAGGAAATGCTGTAAGTACAACCTGACAGGAAGAGAAAGAGAGCACTCTACATCCATTTCCACCTATCCCTTGGGATCAGAAACATTCTGTAATCCAGTGAAAAGAACTATCACAAGGGTGGAATTAAGATGCATGAGATTTATGAAGATATTATTACATAAGAAAGCTTAAACAAAAAAAAAAGTATCACAAGTCGTTGACTATAGTCAACAAGCACTTTGGGCCCAAACAAAAAAAAAAACAAAGGAGAGAATAATGCGCTTGACCGCATCCAATGACAAAAATATAAAACAAAATTCTCTTACATCCAAATGCACAAAGTACGGACAAAAAGGAGCTAAGCACATACCTTAGACAGGGATGAAGTGATGAGTTGGCTCCAACTAATCCTCTGCCCAAAGCAACCAACAAATATGAAGTTAATTTTCAATTTCACAAACATCAATGAAGAAAACCAAATATCAACAATCAAACATAGTCAAATCAAGTGCACATATGACTATTTTAAATAAGGGGAACATACAACTCACGTTGATATGTAAGACTTCAAAATAACCAAAAGCATACTTCAAATGATTTTTTGATAGAAATAAATTTATTGAATCAACATTCAACCCCAGAAATACATTAAATATTTATTAACAGAAACTTCCCAGTTTTCATCCTGAGTTAATTTATTGCATATGCATGACAAACAAACAAGAAGTGCATATAAAACTAGAAAAACACAGCCATGTATTTCAACTCTGCCGAATCTTATCAACAGCTGTATTGAGATATTATATCAGAGACTAAAATAAGAAGTGCAAAACCATACACAACAAATGATAAATTGATCATTGTCGCTTACATACTTTCCTTAGAAAAATAAGTTAAAACCAGTTGGTTTAATCATTTTTCTTTAAAAATCCACACCAACTCGCATTTAATCCAAATCCAGGACAAGCTAACATGTTTATCAAGCATGTACTATGAATGGTAACTTAGTATAATATTTTCCAAATTTCCAACACACTGCAGAAACAAAGAACAATAGAGACCACAGAAGGCAGGGATTCCTCTTATAGTTAGTGCAACTTGCCACGAACCGGGAGGAATAAAATTCTAGTGTAAAATGCCTCCCTGGCAAACCAATACATTTATGGAATACACCAGAACAGACACGATGGAGAAAATATACTGTATTCAACTTACACTGCTTACCTTCTGTTGAAGTATATATATATATATACACACACACACATATATATATACATATATATATATATATATATATATATGGTTACAAAAAGAGACACTTCTTAAATCATAACCATAAAGATATGTACATACAAAAGAAAAAAAAAAAAAAAAAAAATAAAATTAAATTAAATTTT
>Ga0099824_1010851_pt1 | contig 10545 bp, 10 predicted proteins | sample SiratrowhiteBW_FD_76837 | JGI IMG/M metagenome (GOLD analysis project Ga0099824, IMG submission 76837) | Root nodule microbial communities of legume samples collected from California, USA - Siratro white BW | ecosystem: Host-associated > Plants > Roots > Nodule | place: USA: California... | reverse complement strand
TGCACGATTGAGCAATCTAAGCTAACAATAAACTTCTCTAATTGTCCCTTTTATGTATCCATGGATACTTTCCATCTTGCCTTGGAATACTTCAGTTAATCTCTAGCATAATATGATTTAATACTGGTTGTTCCTATCCATATTACAAAGACTAACTCTAATCACCATCACCTGCCCATGTCACCCAGTGATAGAGATTAACACTTGGAAGCATTTAAAATAAAAAATAGATCAATAGCCACAAGTAAAAGATTCCAATCACAAAATAACATTACATATGAACCAATAATTAGTAGAATGACATAAGCACAACTCAAAAATATGAAGAAAACAACTCCATGAATAAGAGGACAAATGTGAATTCAAAAAATGAAACAAGATTATAATATAAATCAAAGAACAAATTAAAATAGAAAATGTGGAGAACAGTTGGATGGAAAAGAAAGATATATTATTTGTGAAGACTTCATTATCATCTTTAAGATAAACATCCATGATTGAATCTCCTAACAACCAGATAACATTTTAAAATCTTTAATCACTCACTTAAGAGTTTCTAAAATGATCCAAAGTTTTCAAATATAAAAAGAGAGGGGACAATATATCCACTCAAGGTTGCAATGGCAAAAAATTACCAAGGAAAAGGGAAAATTACAATTAAAATGGGTGCATACAAAATGAAGCTTAAAAATATTTATTTTTAAACACAACTTAATCACGATTTGAGTGGTGGTGAGAAAAAAAAATTAAAGAAACCTAGAAACAAAGCTCTATTATTTTGAACAAATCCATTGATGTAAAAAAATATATATATAATGGAAGATAAGAGACGGCTCAATTGACACTTAAATGTGACCCATCAATGGATAAAGGAAATGCAAATAAAAGAAACACCTTCACCTCACTGCTTTTCTGAAATGCAAATTCTCTCTCTAATTCACATGTTACACAAGAAAATGGCCTCAGTTTTGAAGTGTTCAGTGTTTCCTACCACTTAAAGATTCCACATCACATGATTTAATATAATATGAATATTTTTGTATGCAAGTGAAATGTACCATGAATTTTTGTTTTAGAAAAGAACCCACCAAATAAAACAAGACAGAGGCACTTACAGATTTTTCTAAAAATAGGTGCACCCACCAAAAGGGAAAGGAATAAAAGCTGCACCCACCAAAAGTCATGAAAGGCACTAACGTAAAAAGGAAAAAAACAAAACAGGTGCAGTCTTTACGTATTGTGAACAAAATGCAGAAAGGCTTTTGTAGCGCTCAGAACAACCGCTTAATATGAACACACAAAACAGATTGAACAAAATGCAGTTACAGAACATAGAATGACTTAAGTGTAAGCAAAAACCCATACAACTACAACTTTCACGTGGTTCCTGCATTTTACAAAACGCCAAGCTTGTGTAGTATTTTCAAAATGCGAACGAAAGAAGAGCTGGGGAAACAATCACTAGGGTTTCCTGAATGGGGAGTTGCATGAGTGGAGATCTAACGTGGGTGAAGACTGAAGGCAGTGTGCCCACTCTGTTGGACTTTTTTTTATTATTATTATTTTTTCATTTTGCTTTTCTGTTTTCATTTGTCGTCTTTTGTGACCCCGCCTCTTCATTTTGTACCTCTTTATCTTTTATTTTTTTCTCTTTTTTTATGGTTGACAACATAAAGGGCTGTCTAAAACGGCTCTTTGGCATCCCTCTTTATTGAATATTATTATTGAGACCCTCGTGTTGTTATTTCATCAATGTTAAATTTTTTTTTTTATCAGCAATAATAAATATAATAAATAAAAATATTTCAAAAAGTATTTCAATCCTTATACAAAATAATTATCTTTTATTTTACTTAATTATGATAAAAATATTATAATGGTACAATTTCTTCGATCTTTAAATCTTTTCATCAGTGTAAAGCTCACACAATTCTTTCATCTTGTTTTCGGTTTGTTAAAGTTTTATCTATAATTGTATATCATGTTGTTTGTTCCTTTATCATTAATATCTTATTTATTCAATTCATAATGTTACTGTTCTTAAGATAATTTCCATAATAGTCCAAAATGGTTTTTCTTGTTTTTTAGTGTTATTTTGCATATAGTGAATAAAAATCTCCAATCTTTTAAATTAAATTGTTTTTCATATTTATACCACCAGTATAATAATTGTAGGTGTCATGTAATCTACTAGATAATTTTAACTAGTTTCTCAAAATTTCTCTATTTAAAAATTAATAACACAGAAAAATAGTGATATACACCTCCATCCAACATAATGTAAGAACTTTTCATATAACTAAACAATTCACGTGCTAAGCTCCTGAAAAATTTAAGTGATTGCCCAAATGCACCCGTCAGAATATATGAAATCTTAAAATTTAGAAAACAAATTACTTTAGACTACCAATACGGAATTCTTTGACTAACACCAAAGTCATTGTTGGGAATAAGCACATTCATTAATCTAAAACTAGTAATGGTAACAAGGCCGGTACGAATAGTACCTATAACTGCCTTTGTCTAAAAGAAATTCCTCTTATTACCCATCTCACTACTTGCCGTGAAAAAATACTTGCAGATTTTTTTTTATACCCGCAAATGTTTAGGTATGGCAATACTTTTTTTTTAATTTTGAATAAAATTATCTAAAGACAATTTTTGAAATATAAACTCATACAAAAAATTAATTTAAAAATATAATTTGAATAAAATTGTATAATAAAATATAAGTACAAATAAATTTGATACTTCTAAAAAATAAATTTAATTAAGTTGGAGAGGTTTAAGTTTTTCAAAAATTAATCTTTTCAAAAACAATTTCAATTTCATAGGTTTAAGTAATATATATATATATATATATATATCCATGTAAATTAAATTCTAAACAAATTTTTAATAGTTAATATTTTTTTCATTAATGCTCATTTGATTTTTTTTTTTAATATAAAAATAAACTTTCTAACTATAGTTAACTGGTAGCAGCAGATATCCCGAAGTTAGATACTCTGGTAACTGTACTCACTCCTTTAACAAACTGGATAATTAAAATACCCATTCTCATTACCTACTCATTAAAAATATTATTTAATATCCATTACGAATTTTACCTGAATACGAATTTTTTTATTATCTTTATTTAGAACCGCTATTTATTTGAAAAATCGATATCCATAAATATGTAATTTAGAAAGTCTAAGAATGATAATTTATTTCAAAGTAGGCATAAAAACTAATGTTTACTTATGCTCACTTTTTATACTTTATCTATTATTCAAGAAATCTCATTAGAATGGATTTTTCTATAAATTTTAATATCATCTTATAAACTCTATGTTTAATTTAATTTTATAAAACCAATTCAATAAGTGAAGTTTACAATCACTAATATACTATTATTCAATTATATCTTTAAATTATATAAGATCTCCAACCATAAATATTAATTAACATAAAATCTCATACCTAATTTTCTGTCTTAAGCATCAAATAATAAATCAAATGAGTTAATCAAAATCTACCTCCTGCGCTATGGTCTAATACATGTAAGCCTATTGTGACAAATTAGTTCAAGTACATAACCATAAAAAACAAATTATATCTTACTTGCTTAATATTTTTTATAAAAAATATGAATGATATACGTAAACTAATAACTATAAAACAAATAAATATTTGAATGAGAGTAAATAACTAATTATTAAAGAACAATGCCTGTTTATATAAAATAGATAACAAGTGGAAATAAACTTTAAAAAGTATAATGATTTTTCATTATTATGACTCAACTAATTGAACTAGATCTTAATTTAATTATATTAGTAAATCCAAACTAAACCAAATTTTAAGTTTAATTTTATTTCAAACTTAACCAACCTAGCTCAAGAAGGAAGGATATCGATCCTTTTCTTTTAATACAAGATAAAATAAAATAAAATAATTAGAATGTATTTATTGTTAAAGATTCTACATTCACTAGATATAATATTAATATATAATTTATAAGCAGAAAAAATTATCATCTTTTAAGTTGGTTTGTAAAAAAAATTAAACTTAAATTTACTTTCTATATGATATTATATATATTATAATAAAGTTTATTAAACCTATCACACATTATCAAGGAGTGTTGAAAATTTTACATCTCTTATAAATAAGTCAAATTACAATATAAAAAATATAGGTTAAATTCATCTTTCAAATCGATTTTATAAGTATAAATTATGTTTAAACTCATTCTCTTATACTTAATAACATTTTTTACGTTTAACATATCTGTTTAATCACAAAATGTTATATATAACAAGTTGTTGACTTTACTTTTATAATAATATATTTAAAAGTTTTAATATATTGTTAAAAGGTTATTTTTATATCGAATTATAAGACATTTGATATAAATGTTCATTTTTACATTGATTACCCTCATTATGTCCCAAGAGTCGGACATTATTATTATTATTATTATTATTATTATTATTATTATTATTATTATTATTATAAAACTTCATTATTTTTAAATTAATTTATAATTTAAATAAATAAAAATATAAACTCAACAAGACTAAATCAAGAAGTTGTGTGAGTCTAATATGTAGACATAAACTTTGATGATGTTACTAAGATTTTGGAGGGATATCAATAGCAAATATTTGATACCAATAAACTATAAATTAAATAAATAATTGCAATCTTATTTTTAAACTTAAATATTAAAATAATAAATTTATAAACTTTTTTATGTTACTTAAAATTTTCATTTGTAGTCATTAAAAGTTAGTTTTAGTAACGTAAATATTCACTACTAAATTATAAATATGTTAATAATAATATCTTAAAACAATAATTAAACTGTCAATAATACTTTTAACACTATTATACTTTCAATAATAATAATTTTAGATATTACTAAAATTATGTATTATCATGACAAACAAAATTATTACTAATAACTCTAAATAGTAGTAATAATAATAATAAAATATTATAAATATAAAAGACAATTATAACAATAATAAAATATCCCAATTATATAATATAATAGTGATAAATTAGTTGTCATTTATGTCAAATTTAATTTTTGTAACAATTAGTTATCAATTACTTTTAATTATTAATATTAGAAATTATGATAATTTGTAATAAATATCATATCATAATTATATTTAAAATTTTAAACTACATATTAATTAAAATAAATAAACATAAAATATAAATATAAAATATTCATCACATTTAAAATTACAAGAAACTATAAAGATAAATATATTATATCAGACATAATTCTACTTCATAGTATCTAAACTAAACAAGTATTTAAAAATAACAATAAATGGTCGTGCGGTCAGTATTATTTTAAAGATTCTGATATTGAAAATTAAATAAAATAAATCATTAATATTAATAAAAAAATTAATAATATTTTAAAAATATAAATATATAGTTATAAAAATATTAATAAAAAATTTAAATAATAATACAATTTACTATACCTTGCTTCATTTGATTTTGTTGAATTTTTATAATAAATTTATGATTTTTAATTAATTAACAGTTGAACTTATAACTTATTTTAAAGTTGAATGTTAATCCTTTCTTACTTTTTGGATAAATGTAATATTAATTTAAAAAGTTTGACGTGATAATCTTCCGTCCTATCCTATACATTAATCAGTTCATCAAAATTATCTATCCACAACAAGGATTCTCATTTAAAACAAAATATTATAATATAATTTGAATTCCACCATACATTCACACCATTAATGATATTAAATTATTCATTATCTACCATGATTGATTGTAAGATCATTAAAATAATTTGTAGTCTTTTATAATAATCTTTAGTCACAAATACACTACAAATACACTTAAGAAATCACTTCCTAAATAATAGACAATATCTTTTTGATTAAAATTTCTACTCCTCAAACAAACATTTATCTTTTATATCTTTCTAAATGCAATTGGAAAAAGAAATCTTCCAAGTTTTGTCTTTGAAAATGTTTACTTATGCTTCACGTGTTGATAGAAGTGTATTTGGGAGTCTATTAAAAACATGATATGATCCCATACACATTATATGCATTTCCCCATACACATTATATGCATTTCCATGGTATTTAGCAGCCAAAATTGAAAATGAATCTAGGTAATAAGTTTGAAATTTTACTTTTGGGGATTAACTATCAAATCAAGGTTATTAGGCATTAAGACTTTGTTGTACTTAATTTACAGGTCAGGGTAAGAATAGAACAATAACTGACGTTGACAAGTCAAGATAGAAGCGCAATGCAGTAAAGCTCATGACAAATCTGAAGCCATAAGGATTATATGATTGTTCAAAGAAAAAGATTTAAGAGACATGAAAGTAATGTATTACCTAATGCATGAACAAATTTTTTTCTGTGTTATGTTTGATTATTATTTTTCTATATTGATACATACTTTATTGTATTGTATATTGTTATACAAATTCTAAACCATGTCATTCTTTCTATCAATTATTTTATAAAGTTGATTAGATTTAACGTCAATTATGATTTTAAAATAAAGTTGAAATAAGTATAAAGTGTTTTCTTTAATTAATTTTATTCTTTGTCGTTAAAAAAAAACCATCAAATCAAATCTATTTGTCTTGTTCAGTTTATCATCCACTCCACATTTTTTTCATAAAAGTCCATCAAATCTTATGAACAAATCAATCAATAAAAGGAAAAATAAAAAGGAAAACAAAATTGTGCTAATGGCACATCAGTGTCACTTTCCACTGGTCGAAAGTTCAGAAGAAAAAGTTGTATCCTCCACTCATAAAAAGTTCGTCAACTTGTAATGATAATCTAGTTGGTTTTACAGAAGAAAGTAAATCCACAGCACCATGCAGTTGTTCATTTTACTATGTCCGATAATGATAATATACAGATATTATTAACATTTCTGTTGTAAAGTGTAATTTTAAAACGATTTTGTACGATGCCGTGTTTGTAACTCTTAATTATATAAATGTAATGGGAGTCTAAATCCTACATTAAGATAAATAATATATAAAAAAACTTATAAACTTAATATAGATTTATATTTTTATTTATTTATAAAAAGTATATTAACATTTTACCCATTATAATAATATAATAATGTATTAATATTTTAAATTAAAAAATAAAGATTATAATTAAAATTTGACTTGGTTGGGTACGTGTAATTATTCTTTTGTATTGTCAAGATATAATCACTCTATTATTTATCTCCATAAATTCCCAACAAATTATTCATATAACCTTATGAGCTAAATGAAGATGTTCATGAAGCATAAAAACCAAACCTGACTAATGATACAAATTTTGCAGTATAAACACATGCTGCATATCATCTTGGTCTGTATCTCCTTTTAGTGCACATGAACATCTCTTTTGATTGTCAGAACAAAGCACTTTTAATTAATCAATGTTTATCTGTTTTCATTTATAATGTTTTTGACATCATTATTTTAAAATTACAAGTTACCCAACAACTATTTTTTAAAATAAAATCTTATATTATAATAAAATAATAACGGCATTAGTATCAGATATAGCTTGTCATCTTTGCTTTTATACAGAAAGACGGTGGATATATAAACAGGATTATAGTTATATACAATAAAGAATAATATTAAAAGAGACAGCCGGCTGTCTCAACCTATAAAAAAAAGAAGAGAAAAATAGAAAATAAACAAGAAAAAATAACATTTTTTCCACATTTGCAATTGAATATATTTTATATCCTAAAATGTCTTGTGCAGCCCACCAATGTAACAATGTACAATGAAAGTAGACCTATATTGCCCTCCATTAGTTTCTGCACTAAATTTTATACACCTCCAGAAAATTAATATTTTCTGCCTTCCCCGATTTGGAGCTGCTGTTGGATCCTGATGCTTGGTCGCATTGAGGCTGATTCTTTTCACCTTCAACTTGCTTCTTATTCATTCGATGACAGTGAACAAAAGTTGTACCATCAACACAACCACGAATTGGTTTTTTAATGGATATATATCGGTAATAGCAAAAGATTGGTTTAATAACCGTAGAAAACATATGCCCCTTTAACAACTATCTCAGAGGCTTTCTTTCATTGAGTTGTTGCAAGGACAAATTTATATTTTTCTATTTTATACACAATGAAATCAAATTTAAAGGAAAAATTAAGTGAATTTAGCCTAATGAGAAAGAAAGAAGATATGAGAAGAAAATAAAAAAGTCAAAATAGTTAAAAGAAAAAAAGAGTTTAAGGCTTTTTATCTTTAAGGCGGAGTTTTGACAAAGAAGACAACAAAGATAATAAGTAGCAGTTGGAAAGAAGGTCAACAGATTGCAATAATATGTTTATACTCAAACAATTAACTTTTTACTGTAAACTGAGAATAATTAAGAAAAAGTCAAAAGCACACTATTATCCAAAATGTTCAAGAATCACTACACATCATTGCAAATAAAAACATACCACTATTGAAAAACTGCGACCCAACGACCAATCACCACTCCAAAATACCACTTTTAAACTTCGTCTCTAAAGCACCACAAGTTTAATTTATCTTTAATTCACGTTAAACACTCCATATCCAACTAAATTTCTTTTTTCTTTGATACGAATAGCACTTTCACTTAAAAAATTATTTTCATTTCAGAGTCATATATGGTCGGAATATGTTATTTTGACACTACTGTTCACATCTAAGTGGTTAGCTACGTTCATAACTCTGACACCCATATTAAATCACTGCATGTGAGTTATTCCAACCTTAAATAACTAGTTAGTCGTGTACATCTAAGTGGTTAGATACGTTCATAACTCCGATACTCATATTAAATCACTGCATGTGAGTTATTTCAACCTTAAATAACTGATTAGTCGTGTACATCTAAGTGGTTAGCTACGTTCATAACTCCAACACCCATATTAAATCACTACCTGTGAGTTATTCGAACCTTAAATAACTGGTTAGTCGTGTACATCTAAGTGGTTAGCTATATTCATAACTCCGACACCCATATTAAATCACCGTCTGTGAGTTTTTTCAACCTTAAATAACTGGTTAGTCGTGTACATCTAAGTGGTTAGTTACGTTCATAACTCCGAAACCCATATATCACTGCCTGTGAGTTTTTCCAACCTTAAATAACTAGTTAGTCGTGTACATCTAAGTGGTTAACTACGATCATAACTCTAACACCCATATTAAATCACTGCTTGTGAGTTTTTCCAATCTTAAATAACTGGTTAGTCATGTACATCTAAGTGGTTAGCTACATTCATAACTGCGACACCCATATTAAATCATTGCCTTTGAGTTATTCCAACCTTAAATAATTGGTTAGTCGTATACATCTAAGTGGTTAGCTACGTTCATAATTCAACACCCATATTAAATCACTGTCAATGAGTTTTTCCAACCTTAAATAACTAGTTAGTCGTGTACATCTAAGTGGTTAGCTACATTCATAACTCCGACACCCATATTAAATCACTGCGTGTGAATTTTTTCAACCTTAAATAACTGATTAGTCGTGTACATCTTAGCTACGTTCATAATTTCGACACCCATATTAAATCACTGCCCTATGAGTTATTCCAACCTTAAATAACTGGTTAGTTGTGTACATCTAAGTGGTTAGCTACGTTCATAACTCCGACACCCATATTAAATCACTTCCCTGTGAGTTATTCCAACCTTAAATAACTGGTTAGTTGAGTACATCTAAGTGGTTAGCTACGTTCATAACTCCGACACCCTTATTAAATCATTGTCTGTGAGTTATTCTAACCTTAAATGATTGGTTAGACGTGTACATCTAAGTGGTTAGCTACGTTCATAACTCCGATACCCATATTAAATCAGTGTTTGTCAATTATTCCAATTTATCAAGGTGGTTAGTCGTGTATATATAAGTGGTTAGCTACTTTCATAATTTCGACACTCATATTAAATCAGTATCTGTCAATTATTCCAACCTTATCAAGGTCGTTTGTCATGTACATATAAGTGGTTAGCTACATTCATAATAACGACACCCATTAATGTCGCTAACCACTTAGATGTACACGACTATCCACTTAGATAAAATTGACGAAATTAATAAAATTGACAAAATTACTCTTTCATATATAACAAAAGCAAACACATTATCTTTCTTTTGTTGGTGGGCCCACGTGATACGTAGGAGTGTCAAATGCGAGTTAGGTAAACAATGATATCAAAGTATCATTTTTCAATATGATTTTAATTATATAACCCTTATACCTCTATTTTTCTTTCATAAAAACTCAAAGGAAATAAAATTCACAGTAATAGGAAGATCAATATTTTAGTTAAAAAAAACTTTGACACGATAATCTTCCGCCATATACTATGCATTGTATAAAGTGGCTCCTTCCATATTTGTCTGCTTATAAATAGTGCCAAATAATGTGAGGTTTCATGCCCCAAATAGAACAAGTAGTTTAGGCAGCAAATAATGGAATCCCACAATGAAGAGCATGCTGCGAAACTACTTAGGGCTCAAACAC
>Ga0099824_1010847_pt1 | contig 10549 bp, 6 predicted proteins | sample SiratrowhiteBW_FD_76837 | JGI IMG/M metagenome (GOLD analysis project Ga0099824, IMG submission 76837) | Root nodule microbial communities of legume samples collected from California, USA - Siratro white BW | ecosystem: Host-associated > Plants > Roots > Nodule | place: USA: California... | reverse complement strand
AAGATATATATATATATATATATATATATATATATATATATATATATATATTGTGTATAAAGAAATAAAATTTTAAATTTTATTTATATATATATATAAATATATAAATATATATAGAGATATGAATTTATAAAAATGTTTTATATAAAGAATGTTTAATATTATATATTAAAAAATAAAATATATATATATATATATATATATATATATATATATATATATATATATATATATCTTAACAACTCAATAATATATTATTGGTTATTAACTATATGCACATATATTCATCACTCATCACTATAATATCACTTCATTTATTACTTATAAACATAACCACATGTTTAACCTCAATACATTATTTATAGATTAATGTATTTATCAATCACACTCTTTTCATCACACAACCACATTCTCATTTAATTTACATCTTGTATATAATGGATGTACTAATTCATATTCAATTAAAATAAACAACATAATGTGACTTAAGTTATGAGTGTCTTTCTTGAACAATAAATCATATAACTAAAGTAATAATTTTCTCGCTTGAGTGATGAGATATCATTTAAGCATCATCTCAACACTTGAACAATACTTTAAGAGAATAGAGATAATTGATGTGATTTATTTCTTGCTTGAAATTCAATCTTTGAGCACCCAACCTTCCAATGCAGAAAGTCAACACTGATTTTCCGTCGCTCAAGTGTCATGTGTCATACTAGCACTTGAATGATATAAGTTAGTACAGTAAACTTCATAATCCATTATAACACCTTGACGTATTATCACTTGATTGACTTACTTGAACGACGAGAGTTCATGAGGAGAGAGAATAGATGCTTGAGATATAGTGCTTTGTAACGGTAATAAATTTCATTGCTTGAGGGTCACTTAAGTGATAGCCTAACGCTAAACAAACCAGCAAATTCAAATGTAGATTATCTAAGCCACTTAATTCTAACAAGTTTTAAACATTTAACTACACCTATTATTATAATCCATATCACAATTTTATCTCTAAATCAAAATATGGTTCTACAATACCAAACTCATATAAAAAACAATCCAAATATAAGTAGAAATTTTCTAGAGTCTCACAACTCTATTATTCATTTATCAACATCAATCTATAATCGCAATCATTGATAAAAGATAATTAAAAAAACTTAGGTCAACTCCCCTTAGGAAAAAAAAAATTAAACTAAATGGAAAATTTACTCCAAATGTAATTTTAATAGAATAAAATTGGTTTATATTCTCACTCGCCTCTTAAATAGAACTATTTGTTCTGGAAAAAAAGATAAAAGTTAACTTTAAAAGACTAAAAGAAAAGCAAATACAATGTGAAGATTAGTTCTAACAAAATATTGTCTATAGGTTCCTAGACCATCTAAATATACTAGACCGTCTAGTATTTGATATGCAACTTTTATCATATGTAGTAAATAGTCTCAAAAGATTGTGTAGTCTCTTAGTTACACTAACACCTAGATTATTTGGTGAAACTATCTAGTGACTTTCTAATGCAGGAATGAAAAGCGTTATTCATATGTTTCTCCTGTTAGTCTAGGCATGCTCATGTATGTTAGTTATAATTGTATAGTTGTATCAATAGGACCTTGATATCATTAGATGAGTTTACTTTTGAATTATACTTGAGTGAGAGTTTGTTGTGAGAGAAACTAAGTTGTAAATATTATATTATATTGAATTTTTCCATGGACATCAATTAAAGTTTGTTAACACTTCAATTGAGCATTATTTTCGGTGTAATTTTTCTTACTTTTCCTCTTCTTATGTTTACACGCTAATTTTTGAGCTGTATTTGTTTATGTAGTAGATATTCTAAAGTAAATTTAGTTGAACTAAATTCATAACATAGATTTTATAAACAAAAAATTTATAAAGAAAATAATTTTAAAAATAAACTATAACTTAAATTCTAATCTATATTCTTAAATATAACTTAAAATTGACTTTATGATTTTCAAAATAAACTTTTTTAGACGAATAAAATCCGACTTTTACATTAGGCGGTCAAACGTCATAATTGTTATTATACACAATAAAATACAGTTTGAGCGAGTACAATTTTTTTTTACTATTTAAACATTTAAATTTATTTATAATATAAAAAATATTTATTTATTACAAAATTTAATTATGATATAATTTATAAATTCAATAAGTTTATTCATTATGAATTTTAATTATACAAAAACTAACTATTTATAATACAAAATTTAAAGCATATAATACTTATAAAGATAAACACAAAATTAGATAATGAATTATATGTTTACTAATCATTTAATTATTTTTTTAATTATCAAATTAGATAATGGGCCATAATTATTGAAGAAATGTAACAAAAATTTAATCATTAATTAACATAATAAATAAAGAGTCCATGCCAATACCATAATATAAACAAAATTAGTATACCATAAAAATAAAAATTTAGCCTTTTTTTCCTTCTCTTTCAAAATATCCTACTCCTAAACATACAAAATTGTTTATTTCATTTAACTAACCGAAGAAACAACCTATCACTTTTTCTTTTTTGGGTTATGACGATTTGTATTTGAGATGTAGAAAGGGACTACGGAAGAATCCTTGAAATTTGAATTGAAAAAGTGGATGTTTTCACCATTCTAACAATGGCAATTTAACAGTGACTCGGTAGATAATTATATTATATTATATATATATAGTAGGTGAGCATTTATTTGTCTTTAAGTAAAATATTATATAATATTAAAGATAAATTTATATTATCTTTCTAAAAAGATAAATGACAAATTGATTACTTGTTTTTTCACATAATTTTAATCACTAAAAAAAAATAATGTGAGGGTCATTTTCATTTAATAAAAATGATGATTTTGTATCTTATCAAAATTAATATGAATCCAGATCTACTAAAGAAAAAAAATAGTATTATAAATTTCTAGTTATTTGTAATTTTTTTTAAAAAGATTTAGATTTCATTTTATTTTATTTTAAGGATTTTATAGAAAAACTCATATTTAATTATTAAATTAAAAAAAAATGAATATTAATAGTTAAGTTACACCATGTGAATTGATCTATATATGAGAGATTAAACTTTCACTGTATTTATCAATTAGTAGCATACCATTTAATAACTTTTAACTTAAATATTTTTTTATTATTCTTTGATTTAAAGTTTCCTTTACATAATTCATTTATACAAAATTCCAATTAATGAAAAAAATTTTGGCATTTTGTTCAAATGGATGTATATATATATATAACATACTAATATGTCAAAAATTTCATTACTTTATATTGGTGTTTAATTTTAAAAATTAGATAATATAAATTATAATTCAATATTGGACTAACGAAATTAATTTTTTATACACAACTAATAACCTATATAATTAGTAATAATTAGATAATACTATAGGATACTATATAATAATCTTAAACCTCTAATCTCTTGCCATTTCATAAAAAATGTCCAGTACTAAAATAAGAAAGCTTTAAGAAAATACATACATATTTTGAATGTGGCATTTGGATGCCAATATTCTTAGTAAACAATCATGGAGAGCATTCTGAATAGAAAATCAATATTCTGAGTACAGTGTTAATCTATCAACATTCTTAGCCGACACACGTTTCAAGAACTCATAGGTAGTAATCATGGCGGCTGCAGACATGGACATGGACACCCACCTTGGTCCCAACCCTTTGTAACAAGCCAAAATCCCTCCTTCTCTCACCAAATTTCTTACCACCTCCACAACGCTCACTTCCTCCGCCTCCAACACCTGCAACCTCGTCTTTATCGTATCCAGTGGCATCGTCACTATTGCACAAACCCCACTTGCCATAACTGCACTTAACCCTTGCACTCCCACCACCACCCTCGAATCGCGTCCCAAGCTCAAACCCTCGTCCTTTGAACCGAGCGTGGTCCAGATGAGCTTGTTCACCATGGAATACGAAGCCCACCAAACCGCGTTGGAGGGAGCGTAGGTCACTATGGAAACCCCGAAGCCCCTGTAGAACCCTCTTGGACCGTCCACTCCCAGAATCTTTCTGAATGCGTCAAAACCATTCCTGTAGCACACTGCAAAAGAAAAGTTTAAGAATCAGTAACAATGTTCAATGGCCATCTGTTAAAAGGTTCTTCCTTTCTCTGGGAGCTGGTAATTTAACTAATAAGACATCAATCATTTTTCTAAAAATATAAACTTATTTTCTGAGTGATTAAATATCATAAATAAACAAGAATTATATAAAATAAACTTCGGTTAAATGAAAGGAAATTTAATAAATTTTTAATGTTTTAAATTAGTATTCTTAAGATTTTTCTTAGCTTGTAGAGATGAAATGGAGTGTACATAATTTATTTTTCTGATTACTTTTTTATAATGAGCACTTGCAGTATTAAGGTTCGAGTTAAGTGTTAATTAGTTTTTTATTTCAAGCAAGCTCTCTATTTGGTTCTTTTAGATAATAAAAAAGTGATTAATTTTTTTTTTGTTAGAAATGGTAAAAAATTAAATACTAGTATACCAAGTGAAAAATAAAAGAAGAAAAATATATTTTTTATTTTTTGTTCACTTAAACAAATTTTATTTTTGTTATGTTTTTTTAATAAATAAAATCAACCCATCAAGTTTTTAAAACATGTAATTTTATTACTATTTTTACTAATTTTATTAGTGTAATTAATTTTTATTTAAAGTTTTCTTTACAATGAAATAAAATCAAATTTGACAAAAATAGAGTGACCATAAACATTACATAAAAACACTTAGAATTAACGAGATGATGGATTGAATTTAAATTACTTTTTTTTACCTCCTTGTACCATGAGTCTCTGGCTAACAACATCAACTGGGGTCCACACCAACTGTGCAGCCATGGCAGAAGCGACTCCTCCGGCGGCATTAGCGATAGCAGTGGCAGAGGCATCGGAGAACCCCAAGCGAACGGTGGCGGTAGCGACGTTGCTCTTGGTGACTTCGAGCGCCGACATGTAAAGCGCACGTGCGGGGATTGTTCCCATTAAGGAGGTGCCAAAACCTCGGTAGAAACCTCGGAGACCCTCGTACCGCATGATTGAGCGTAACATATGGCGGCACGAGATTTCGGCGGCGGACACTTGCTGACGTGTCTTCAAAACGACGGTGGGGTAGAGGACGGCGGAGACGGCGGAAAAGAGGGCTGTTCCTAGGCAGAAGAACTTGGACTTGTCGAGCATGTGCCAATCTATTTCTTGCGGCGCGTGGGGTTGTGAGTCGTCGTGCGTTGTTGGACTCGAACTCATGTTGTTGCAAGTTTCAATACGAAGGGTCGCGAATCGGAGAAAATTAAGGTTGATATGGTTGATACAATGGGACACGAGAAGAACAAGATTGAATTGGAAGATGTGAAGAAAGAAAAAAGGAAATGGGTCGCGTAGTTTGGGTTGTGAGGGATGGTTTACAATGAGAGAAGAATGAGAACGAGAGAAGGAAAAGACGCATGTGGACAAGAAAGCGATGTCAACAATAGAATTTTTTCTTTTGAAGTTGATGTATAGGTCACTAGATATTATATACCATACATTCTTTTTAACAGAACTATGTCTTACAGGAAAAGTCCGTTAAAAGTTCTAACATTTTGAAGTTTTTAATCAAGTGTTTAATAAACCAATAAGTTATGAAAGAACTAACATAGTTTTTGTTCATTGTATTAAATTAATGGAGAAAACTTAAATCTAATATACATAAAAGAGGTCTCATGATTTCACACACCCAATATGAAATGTCAACTATTTAACAATTTTATATAGGTGCATTGTCAATGAAAATATTTTTTTAATTAGAATTACTAATCATGTTGAAGAAACATTTTTTTTGAAGTTTATGGATATTTAAGGTGAAATGAATATGAATTTAGATTATTTTATAAGTATTGTCATGGTTAATTATTGGTTTGGAGTAGTGATACTTTGAAAACAAGTTTAAGAAGTGTGGCTAATGGTTGAGTGTGACAGTTATCCAATAGAAGAGTGATTTGTTTTGATTTACGGTGAAATGGTTTGTGAATTTGCAATAATCAATAAATTTTTGATATTTAAAGTCTTTAAATTGTTTAACAAAGTTTTACTTAAAGTTTTCAGGTTTTAGCAAAAAACTAATGAAAAATTACAATGATCTTGATCAAGTTTTTTTATTTTTTATTTTTATTTTTTTTTCATGTATGTAGGCTGACTTTAGTTATAGAAAATGAGTTAGGAAAAGTAGTCGATAAATCTCAATTCCATGTATGTATTATTAATTATGTTTTGTAAACCTAATATATATTGTAAATGTATATAAGTTTGCAGAGAATTATACGCATACACAGCATAATTATATTAAAAAATGGGGGTATTTCAGTATAGACATACTTTGACATATTTTATAGATCTTTATTTATTTTTATTACATTACATTCCTAACTACTTTATTAATTAATTCTATATATGGTTATGTTTGAAAAAATAATTTGAAAGTTAAACGGAAGCTTAAAAATTAGTTGGAAGCTGAAAAAAAAAAAAAAACTCTTAAATGCAAACTGTTGAGCTAACTTTTGATGAAGTTAATACTTAAAGTAATGTAAGAATGTAAAAGATAAAATTTGACGTGTTTATACATTTTTATACAAATATTAATATTTCACTCAAGAAAATATATTTTGAGGGCTTCTATTTTAATTTTTATGTAATTTAAAGCTCTTATAATATTTTTTTATGGACAAATTGTTTTTATTTTACTTATAATTATGATATTTGTATTGTATATTTATTTAATCGTATACTATATCTTAACAATATTTTTATTCCAATTTAAAATAGAGTTAACTCTTGTGTAGATGGAAGCCAAAAAATCACTTTTAAGGTACATAAGTCATTAAAATAGATATGATGTAGTAGTTAAAAGAATGCTTGATTAATACAACTTCATTTCTCAAAGAAATGATTGTTATGAAGTTGCTAAAATTACAACTAAGGTATCCCCATCTCCTCGTTAAGTTATGGTAATCATTGGATTGATGGAAGAAAAAAAAAAATCACTTTTAAGGTACAAAGGTTATTAAAATGAATATGATGTGGTCAAATGAAAGCGTGATAAATGGAATATCAGTCGCCAGCATAGTGTGCATAGTCCGTCTTTTTTAAAACCTTAAACCCTTAACAAAAATTATACAAACAAAAGGTCTTTCTTAAAATTTTAAACCGTGAAACAAATAAAGATCTTCTCTTTTCATTAAAAAAATCCATAAAAGAACAACCTTTACTCGACACCTAAACCCCCCATACGGAAATCATACAAGACAAATATTTTTTTTCATGAAAACCTTATAAAAGACGAATCTTTAACAACTTTTGATGAAAAACGGAATAAAAGCAACCACAGAGAAGACAAGAGTAGAGACTAAGCGAGTGGAGACGGAAGTAAGGAGACGAAGCGAGTTGAGACGGGAGCAAGAAGTAGGGAGACGAAGCAAGTTAAGACGGGAGTCGGGAGCAGGGAGACGAAGCAAGCGGAAGATGAGAGCAGGGAGAGAGAATGGAGGGGGACGAAGCGACTAGATGTGAACGAGTGCCAAGCTTTGGCTTTTTAGGATTCAAAGACGAGTTAAAAAACCAATGTCAAAATAATATTACTCTTATATTTTGCACCCATATACTTAACAAAAGTATTATTATATATGAAAAAAATTAAAAAATCTTACCCTTCTTATCTTATTTTTTTTAAATTACATAATTAAAAAAATAAAAATATTATATTTTGAATTATGTAATTCAGAATATAAAAACAATTATATTCGTAAAATACAAAATAATTATATTTCAGATTATATAATCTAAAATAAAAGACTATAATATAAAAATTTTATTCTAAATTACTCGATCTACAATGTAAAACTTTATTCGATTGTATAAATCGGAATTTAAAATATATATATATATATATATATATATATATATATTTATATATATATAATTTAGAATATAAAAATTATTTTTCAAACGCTACAATTGAAAAAAGGTATTCGCGGTATTTTATAAAAAATTGCGGTGCAGAAAGAATGCGTCCACATATTCTCTTAAGACAAGCCCAATTATTGATAGATCCAAAGAACATAATGGATCAGGATTTATGATCCAGAAATTAACTATTATTTTAATGTTACAATTAAGAAATAACCTGCCTATAAAAAATAATTTTAAGTTATGTAACATTATTATTTCAAAAATTTATTTTCCCATAACAACAAATTTTACAGCCAAATTTGATTATGTTATAGCCGTACCCTAGTTAACAAAATTGCATTTGCATATTAAAAAAACTGTTGATTCTCAGAAAAATTAAAGAAAGACAATAATATAATAATTAACCCAATTAAAATCACAAAATAGAAATAATTGTCCGTTTTAATTACAAAATTTCAAACCTTAAAACTTAGAAAAAAAAACGACAAGATTCAGTCTTTGGTTACATGTCGACAACAAAATTCTAGAACATTGTAGACGGATAAGAACCTCGGAAGATGTTCATAGCCGAAGCTACTAGAATTTAAAGAAAGACTTTATGAACTTCAGAAACTTCGATTTCTTTCTCGAATAATCTATTTCCCCCTTATAAAAGCCATTTCCCTATCCTCTCTGCCACAGAAACGTAAGCAGAACCAAACGAATTTGAGCAATCTTCATATTTTGATATTCAGAAAGTGATGGATTTCAGAGTAATGGGTTTGGAGTCTCCCTTGTTCCACACGCTGCACCGCATGATGGAGATGTCGGAGGATGGTTCAGGGGACAAGACACACAATGCTCCGACACAGGCATACGTGCGAGACGCGAAGGCGATGGCTGCAACACCTGCGGATGTGAAGGAGTATCCAAATTCGTACGTGTTCCTGATTGATATGCCAGGCTTGAAATCTGGTGACATAAAGGTTCAAATTGAAGAGGATAACGTGCTTGTGATTAGCGGCGAGAGAAAGAGAGAAGAAGAAAGAGAAGGGGTAAAGTATGTGAGAGTGGAAAGAAGGATGGGGAAGTTCATGAGGAAGTTTGTGTTACCTGAAAATGCCAACACTGACGCAATCTCTGCTGTGTGTCAAGATGGGGTGCTTAGTGTTACGGTGCAGAAATTGCCTCCTCCTGAGCCTAAAAAGCCAAGGACTATTCAGGTCCAGGTTGCCTGAGATTGAAGAACTAAATAGATAAATGTTGTTTGAGCTTTTACTAGGGGTTGTGTCTGTTCGAGCCAAGAGTTAACTTTCACTTGTTACAAGATGTTTGTGCTTAATTTGGTTACAAGTTTGTGTTAATGTCATTTGCTGCTTTGTTTTGTGATAATATCAGCAATGGTTTGGGTTTAATCATCTTTTCAGTTGCTGTCCAATTTCTAGATTTTTATCTTTTCTGACGAAATCCCTCCCTTGTTATGTCTTTTAATCAGGGAATAGCACAATTTTAGAATAAACAAATTATATTGATGTTTTTCATATCATGAATGTTCGTCACAAACGGATCTTTATAATATCCCGTACCAAAATCTTGTTTAACAATCGCCAATTTTCATCATAATATCTTCCAACCTATCTAAAGCTTTATCATGAAGTTTCGAGTAGCAGAGCCTTCTGTGATAGATTTCAAAATTGTTGCGTAATATATAATATGTAAAGTTATTCTAATATATAGTTTGTACTTACGAGATTATCAGATTTGAGGGAGATAAAGTGGAATTCTTTTATATTTTTTTATAACACGTGTCTAACATATAACACAATATATATAGGTATGTCTAATTGTAGTGATCGTTTAATACCTGTATCAACAATAGCGAATGCATACATCGGTTTAAAATGTAAAAAATGTTTCATAATTGAATATGGTAAATATGGATAAATTTGTCTTTGTTCTTGACATGCTATTGACAATTTTGAACACTTTCTAACCATGTAAAGTACAGGCTTCTAGTGTGTAACTAGGTATCATGCTTGAAAATAGCATTCATCATCCATTTTTTGGGTTGATAGATTGTTGATACATCATTCTACCATAGTATAGAGTCAATATTATTGTAAAAGATACAGTCTTTGAAAATCATCTAATACATATAATAAAGGATTTGATAAACAAAGTTTTACTTTTATTTATTTATTACTTTTCTTTTTATAGTAGATGGTATATGTATCATCCTTTAATGGTTTTTTCTGTAAGAGGTCATTTTGGTGTTTTAGGTGGTCGTCTTGATCTATAGGTTAGACGTTCTATGTACGATCGTTATGGTCTCGTTGTTAGTGTTATAAATTGTTTTTTTCCTCGTTTTTATTTGTTTTTTATTCTATTTTTTTTTCTTCTCATTTTCTTTTTTTTTTTCTTCTGTTTGTCTTGTTTTGTTAATTTCTGTTTTAGGATTGTTTTTCTTCTATGCGCCTTCCTTGCCATTGGTATTTGCTTTTTTTTTTTTTTTTTTTTTTTTTTTTTTTTTTTTTTTTTTTTTTTTTTTTTTTTTTTTTATTTTTT
>Ga0099824_1010835_pt1 | contig 10557 bp, 3 predicted proteins | sample SiratrowhiteBW_FD_76837 | JGI IMG/M metagenome (GOLD analysis project Ga0099824, IMG submission 76837) | Root nodule microbial communities of legume samples collected from California, USA - Siratro white BW | ecosystem: Host-associated > Plants > Roots > Nodule | place: USA: California... | reverse complement strand
AACGCGTTAGGCTACCTTATCCGAAGCTGACTCGAAGACAACTACAAAATTTGTAATCATAATAATAATAATAATAAAATAATACGCATGCTTCACGAGGCCCATTTCTGAGTTCTGCCACAACTTTTATGGGTGGGGTCCACACTCCACATACTCTCATCATCCTCCCAAACTTTCCAACCACAAATTCATTGCACAATGTGGTCTTATTGCAATCTTCACCATTCAAAATATAAAACACAACCATTTTTTTACTATCTTATATTTTCAGTTTAAAAATAATTTAAATAAAAAGTTGGTATATTTGTTAAAAAAAGTTATACATTAAAATTGGCCAAGCTTGTAGTACTTGTGATTCCTAAAATAGAAGATCCAAGAAAAAAAGGATGTATAATGCAACTACACTTACGTTGTAGGCACACGAGATCATTGTTTGTTCTTTGGGCTTATTAAGAGATTAAAAAAATTACAAGGATTACAAGGAGTGTCAGACAGTTAGGCTTTTGCATACTGCACTCTCATAATTACTAACTGCATTTAAAAAAATTCTTCCACCTTTTATAAGGAAGACTTTCCTTTTATTTAGTCTCAAAATCTTTTAAAATAAGTTTTTTAGAATTTTCAGAACATAATTTCTAAATTTTCAAACCAAAATTTTTATAACAAGAAGACTCTTGAAATAAGATTTCTATAAGATATAAGATGTTTTCTAGAACAAGTTTACTAGAAGAAAGTTTTAAAAAATGTTTTCTAAAATGAGATTTTGAAAATAATTTTTTCGAACAATCTTAATTATTTAATAAACTGCAATCTAATCATTTTATCGAGTTTTCAACACTCAAATAAAAGAGAATTCTCATTGAATGTGTCCTAAATTGAATCAAATTAACTTCTCGTTTGAATGTGTCTCAAATCGAATCAAACTAATCTTAATTATCCAACAATTCAAAATATTATACAAAAGGATCATAAACTCCCAATTTTGACTCATGCATAAACCTAATAATTCAAATTTAGATTCAACTAAATTTTCAAAACTAACTCATCAACAATAGTTCATTAAATATAGTTTCTCTAACACGAAAAAACTTACACTTAAGAAACAATAAGGAAATGGTGGGAGAGCACCAAAATTCCATAGATCTATAGAACATCATAATTATACATAATAAAACTTCAGACAATGACTAAATTAATTGAGAAAATCACATTTTTTCAACTTACAAATCAATATTGAACTAACATTAACAGAAAATAAATTCCAAAGAAAAAAAAATGCTTGCTTTGAATTGAAAATTATTTGGATAAGATTAATTCTTATTATTAAAAGTAAAATATATATTAAAATATGTAAAATATATATTAAAATATATAAATATAGAGTAAGAAACTTAGAAAAAATGTAAAAGAGATAAAATCGGAAAGAAAAAAGTTTTATTTTATTCATAAAAAATAAGATGAAGAAGAAAAAAAGACAAAAAATATTTAACCTATTACAAGACATGCACGTCAAAATTACGTATTTTTAAAATAAATACATTAGACAAATAAAAAAGCATAAATTATTAAAAAATATTTTATAAAAAACTCAAACAAACCCATATGTTATTTTTACATTTCCAAAAACATTGAATATGACTTTCGATCCTTTTAATTTTAGCCTGTACTGTGAAAATGTATTCAGAAAAATAATTTTAGAAAAATATTCCCAAAAACATAATTAAAGACATTTTCTTTATTTTGGAATTCCGATCCACGCTCTGCATTATGCGCGTATTGATATATCATAACAGTAACCACATGAGTCTAATCAGCGTTATCCTTTTCCACACATTCATATTCTATCACGAAACACTTCCGTACAACATTAGACTCTCCAACCCTAAAAATTGAAAATAGAGTTTATTATTATACTTAGCATTGCCATCAACAACAGCGATGTTATGATAGTGACAGAGCTGTCGCAAATATAAAATTAACCCTATATTATTTTCATTGTATTTTCTTGGTACTTTTGATTTATTTCTTTTTCAGTATATTCTTTTACATTATTATACGGAAAAATGAGATTGTTGTTTTGTAACATATTAACTATTCTGTGTGAGAGTTAATTAAATCATACAGTATTAAAAAGATAACGCTAGTAACATTAGCTTTGAGAGTCTATCACTTAGATAGTTAATTTTAAACTTTAACTCAGTAATATTATAAATATTATAATTTTATTATGTATATTTTTAACTAATAACTTCTATTTCTTGAATGATTAACATAATCTCTATTTTTTTTATTCTTTTTTCCTTTTTTTTTTTGCAAGTTCATACCAATAGCTTTTTCTTATATGATGCACATGTTTTACTTTCATTCACTGTTTGATAAAAATTCGTCTCTAACTTTATCACCCAAAAATGAGATGGAGAGAAGAAGACAGAAATTTTAAGAAAGAAAATTATACATGTAATGTGATAAAAACAAGAGTGTTAACAAATTAGTTTGTGTTGATTTTGTTTTTTTATTTTATTTTAAAATCTTTTTTTTTTTCATTTTTTAAAGCATCAAATCATTTCTACTATTTCAATATTGTGAGCAATATAATGAAAAGTAATTGGAAAAAGAATAATCATGAGAGGAATCACTAAAAAATATAGTTAATGTACGTGTCACTCTAACTTTTAAGAGTTATTTAAACTATTGATTTTATCTTATACATAAAACATTATCTATATCACTTTGAAAGATTAAAAGTAATGCATTTTTAAAATAGAAGATAAAAAATGGATAATATTAAAAAAACTAAAATATATTTTAGTCTTAAAAGTGTGTATGATTAAATTAGTTTCAATGGTTTCTTTTAAACAAAATTCAACCTATAGTATGATAACATATAATTGGAATAAAATAATTCAGTTTTAGCAAACTACTAAAGTAATACTACTTTAGTGCAGCGGCGCAAGGGGGTGAAGGGTTAACAAATTTTTTTTACCTAAGGGTAATTGGTAAATTCACCTTGGTATGAAGAATGGAGGTGTAGGAAGAAGCTCTCATGTATCTTGCACCTCTATGACCTGTTTATGCTTTGGGCTTTTAAGGCTCACGTTTATCCATAGTTTCGACCTGTTTTAAATTTCTAAATTTACCCTTCGATTTATGATCTTCATTTTCAATTTCAAATTGTATATTTTGGAGACGTATAATTCAGAACATAAAACTTTAATATATTTATTTATTTATTTTGGAATGCATAATCCTTAATACAAAATTTGTATTTCAAAATATATAATTTAAAATACAAAATCTACATTCCAATATAAACTAAAGTGTAGCTGAGATGATGTAATATGCATCATGATGATGAAAGTGTGACATGGGGGCATATGGGTGCACTTGAGTATGATGAAATGGTGGAAGTGGTCCAATTTGGCAAGAGAGTGAGATGGGGTCCATACATGAACATTAGGGTCAGCCACGCCACATCCATCCACATGAATGTCTGCCATAACCTTCTGACAACAAATTGTTTGCTTTTCAATTCAGTTTTACCTCTTTTCCAATTACACTGACTAACCAACAAATACAAATCCACAATGCCTATAATGAGTACTCCTTCCCACCATACAAACCTTCTCCCTACAAAACAACAACAACATTAAATGTGTGTGCATGCATGTTCCAAATCCCACAATTACAAATTGTCATTGAAGAGACCACATCACTTGTTCAACACCACAAACAAAATCATCTAATCGCTCATAATTATAACCTAACGTTCATTTATTTACTCAAACTTAAAGTACATCTTTTACTTCTACATGCATGTGTCCATGCAAATATCTCAGTGAAGAAGGTATCATATCAGCATGGTATATAGATAGTATTTGAAAATCACAAAAGATGGTGGAACTGCAAAACTAAATATATGTATTTTTGAAAGCTGATATGTTTCAACTAATGTTAAAAAGTTAAAATTATGATTTACTTAATAAAACTAATTTTATTTAGGGCTGTATTATTTACACAGCAATTTTTTTTTCATAATATCACACATTATAACACATTTATTTTTCTTTTATTCCTACAGGTATTAAGTTTTGTAGATAATAATTTTCCTTTCATTTATTTGTTGAGATCATCATACTTTATTTGTAATCAGTTGTAAATTCCCAATTCAAAGTCATAATTTTTGCAAAAGAAATGAGTTTTAATATTATTTGCACGAATTTTCAAACAACAATAATGCATTTCCATAATTACTCTGTACTTATATATTTTTTCTCCATATCGCATAAAGCTAAAAAGTTAGGACACTCTGGGGGAATATAATACATGTCTGACGGGAGTTGTTAAAAGAGCATTTCCCTGAGGGAATAATCTCGTCTTCATTCTAATATTTTATGCATATCCAATATCTTGACATGCTTTGAAGTAACTTTATAAAGCAATACTACTTTTTTAGGTTGGCACTTACGTTATTCATATGTCTATTTTTCATATACCCCTTTTAAATTCCACTTCTTATAAACCTTCATTTTGTTTTAATTCTATACAAGTGCACAATAATTCACAAAAAAAAAAAAAAAAAGTTTCAATAACACATCCTTTTAACACAAATCACATAATTTTATAATTTTGAATGAGTTATATAAAGTGTAATATATATTTAAAAAGTTCAACAAAAGTGAATTATACACTACCATCTGTCTTCACATAATAAGCTTTGCACTTTAGCTTCTTATGTTTGATTAACCTCTCCAGAAGTCTTTGATTCTTCCAAGAAGTTCATTAGAAAAGTTCTGTATCTCTGAGCTTATATTCTTCAAATTTAAATAAACAAATGCTGTAACTTATTTATTACTGGGAAATGAATGTGGCCATGTGGTCAGTAAGTATAGGGGGAAGAAGGGAAACATTAATATTGCAATTTTAAAAACAAAGACTGAAAGTAAATTAGTGACATATCAGCAACTATCACTGATAATGAGAACAAAACAAGGAAGAATTTCAGGAGGATCCCCATAATGCATATTTAGAAGAAGCAAAAGGTTTGGAAAAAGTTTAAATAGGAAATCCTCCTACCTAGATCAGAGTGAGTACATACTACGATGTTATATTATATGGTCTCATCCACAAATATTATTCTCCAAATATATGTTTAAAATCCTCTGCCGTATGTGGCGGTGCCCCAGTCATTTTGGGTCACAACATGTTGGGTACAAGACACCGGGACCAAGCACAACCCTCTACTCTTCAAGTCCTTTGCTTTATCTTCTGCATCCTGCACCTAATCAATTATACGTTATTTTCATAAATTAACCAAATTATTCATTTTTAGATTAACCATGCAAAGTCTCTCAGTTCATATTGAGATTAACCATGCATCTTATTCAAGCATACACGAGTCAAATGAAGAATACTAAACTTGCAGTGTAATCACTTGTTCTTTTACGTACCTGGTTTGGAGCTCCTTTTCTTTTCAGGCCATTATTGCCATTCAACAGCTAGTTGGGAAGAGAAAAGAGAAAAAAAAGTAAAAAAATAAAAAGTGTCAATTAGTAATTTCACTTGTCTCTCTCAAGTCTTTCAAATAAGCAATTCAGCCTTATCTCAAGCGTTAAAGGATGTTATTAAAGCTGAGAAATCTCCTTGTTTCAACTTTCAATGGCTTCGAATTCCCTTTGCTGATTAAACATTCAATAATTGCAAATAAGGGCTCCTAATTTTTTTACGATGAATTCATGGATCCAATAAAGCATACCATACCGGGGTCCTCTGGAAAAACACAAGTTCTTTCCCCATGGACCTGTTGTTTAAAGATAAAATTTAAAAAGAAAAGAAAAAAAGGAAGAAACATTCCCTTCAATTATACATTCTAGTACATACAAATATAGGTCACTTTTATCCTTCTCAAACTACTGTGTCAAGTCTATGGGAAAGGGGTGCTTACAGACTGTTGATTCCTCATGTTTTTTGATGCATCGTCCAAGTAAGGAGAGCTGAGTGCCTGAATCAAATGATGGGAAAAAGGAATAAAATTTTATAACTCCCATAACTGAAGAATGTTTTTTGGATAAAGCATCGTCAATACTGGTGAAACTTTTAAGTGCATGCTTTTACTGACTCTGAATAGCTTACAGAAGTATAAACAAATAATATTTGTGACAAACATTTCACGAAAAAAAATTTGCCAGAAACATCACCTCAATTTGACCCTGCAGGAACCTTATATATCCAATGGCTTCTAACAAGACAGAAGCTGTGTCAGTCTGCAAAAGTGAAGCACGTCACAAAACGAAGGGTGATCTTTATTTAATGTTAAAAGTGAGGCAATGGCAAAAGATATATAGAGGTGTACACAGATGTAAGTTGGATCATGGGAGGATTGAAAAGAATGTTCATGGCGACTTCTTAAACCAAACACAATAATGGTTTCTCCTACGGTTTTGTATGGCTTGTTTATGATAATAACTGAGCAGTTATAGTTGATTTGATTAATTACCTTTCCAAACGGGGAAACTAGTTGGTGAAGGGTTGTTATTCTATCACTTAGCTTCTCCTTCCGCACCTGATTTAGATTCATACATGGAAATCATTACATGAATATAAGCTTTTCTCTCGTACAACAATTATCTGGCAGCAAAAGAATATTCATCTCAAATACAGACAACCAAGAAAGACAACAATAACAAATCACTCAATATATATATACAAGTTCACTCACCACGCGTGAGAAAGATATAGTAGGAAAAAATGAAGAGGAAGGGAGTCACCTTCAGAGGTGCTTGACTTGAAGATGACTGAACCCTAGCTTTCTTGCAAACTCCAACTGTGGATGTGCTATTACACTTGAGCATAAGAAAGAGATGTAAATAACCTTGAATAACATGACAACACAAATATTAAGTCGCAACGAGAAAATAAGAAAGAAGTAATAAGAATCTTTGGCTAGATCTTTAGTTTTTCTTACCTCGGATATTTGGTCTTGTGAAAGATTTTTTCTATGTTCTGACTTGTTATAAGTGAAATCCAATATATTATTACCACTGATGCTAGAGACACAAGAAGACCCGGGGGATGAAACAGGCACCATATGTGACCAAGATGAGTCAGCGGGACCAGAAGCCTGAAATTCTTCACGCCCATGTTCGTACAAATTGCCCCTTTGAGAATTTTCTTGCTTTAATACATCAAGATTATTTGAAGCTCCGGAAGCAGTATTAAGAATTTGAACATCCCAGTTTCCCAACTTTTTCGGCTGAAAATCAATGAAACCAAGTTTCTCTTCTTCTCCTGGTAATCCAGTACTGCAAAACAAACACAACCAGAGCAAATCTTTCTCTCAAGTAAACAAAAACAAAAGCCTTTACGTCAGGTCAAAAGAATTTAACTTGGCACTTTGCACCAATTCCGAAAATGCGTAGTTCTTTGATCATTGAAGTAGTTAACCAATCTAGCAAACAATTTTGTAGCATTTACAAGACACGATGATAACTACATTCACAGTAGAACATAGATGACACCACCCTGAGAGACACAAAGAAAAGAGATGGAAAGTGGGGCGGTTTTACTTACGAAAGCAGTTGGGTCCATGACTGAGGAGGCTCAGGATTTTCAGACAAAAAGTTAAAAGAAATTGAAGAAGGTGGAAGCACATATTGGGGAGGGATCAAAGATGGTGGATGCATGCTCCACCAGTTAGGAAACCCAGTCATCATTTGCTATGAGTTTGATGCGAGAATTTCAGTTAATATCGTAAGAAATAAAATTTCCAATCTCCTTTTTTCCTTCTACTTTTCCACTTGTGATATATATATATATATACAGCCAAAGAAAACTTAACTAAAGGTTTGAAAGTTGTGTTTTGCTTTCTTACTGGCGGTTGAAGAAACTTACAAGTCTGGGGTCTTACAGTATTTAATAGAGATGGTGCTATGGAACTTTAACTTCTTATGTTGTTTTCTCTTTCCTTTTGTTCCTACTTTTGCTTTTCTATAAAGTTGAACAGCAAAGCCTATGGCACTCTTTTCAGGTTAATACTTACTCAGTGCTTAATTCCCGGTTGCACCTTTCAGGGGAAAGATTAGCTAGGCTTGGTGAAGAGATAATACTGCATAATAGTAATGTTAACCAGCCAAAATGTTGTATGTATATGCATCCAATTTTTTTTTATTAAGTCTGCTTTATAATATTTTATAAATAAAAATATATATGTATTATTATATTTTTTAATATAATTTCGTTTAATATATAAAAATAAAATAAGGAAACATGTTATTTATTATATATTATATTAAAGTTATTTAAAATTTAAGTTGAACACAAAATCGAGTTGTAAAATGATATTTTCATGTATTTATATATTATAATTTAACTTTATTTTTAGTTCATTTGAATTCTCTGATTTTATGTAGAAAAATGAAATATTTAAAATATGAATTAAGAAATTCGATATAAAGTAGTATAAAAAGTCCATGAATTTAAGTGAAATATAAAATTTTATACCTACTTATTTATTATAGTTTGGCCTAATCTTTAATTGATAGAAAACTCATTAACAATTGCCAATATAAAGAAAATTAATCTAATTAATGTTTTTGAATTTTTACTACTCTATAACTATTTACATTTATAAGATAATTATTAATTTTTTCCAACCATTTTGTTCAACTTTTATTTTTAAATGTCTTTTACATCAAATAAATACAAAAGATAATTTAAAGTATATTTTATATAATTATGTTTTGTAGTATTTTAATTGCAATATTTAATAATGACTCATTTTTTTTAAAATTAAACATATAAGTATGATAATGAGCTTTCACTGACATTGTAATAAAAATGTTTGATTATATAAAATTACATATTTTGAACACTTACAATTTAATTGTATTTAGAATATGGTTATTTACTTTGTTTAATCTCATTTAGAATGTGGGCAGTTTTTCAAATCTATGTAAGACATTTTTTACTATGTATCTTCAATCTCATTCCATTTTAACATCTTTTATGTGTTCTTTTATAAGTTTTTATCTCTTGCCTTTCAACATCTCAGTTTGCTAAAAACCATCTAAAATTTCAAAACACATTTCAGCCAATACCAAAGTTTCTTAAAAAAAAAAAAAAAAAAAATACTTTCAACCTAAAACTTTTTATAATTCAAACTAAATCTTCTAAAACCTTTGCTTAGTTACTGTATTCACTTTTTTCATATTTCTTTTTCTTCTACTATGTTTTGAATTTCTTTACATGAGTGAAATTTTATAACGTGACTTTAAAAATATTATTAAAAGTAAAATAGAAAAACAATATGTATATATTAATAGAATATTTCCATTATATATAACAAATTTCATTATACATTTAGATAATAAAATACTAATATGAATATGAATAATGTTGAGATCAATGTCAGATGCTTTCTTTATTCTTTGCACCAATAATTCACTTTAACAAACTAAAATATATACCAATGTAGTGGATGAATAAAATAAGAAGATCGAAGTAGAGAATGATAGGAAATGTCATGAGTAAGAGCTTTTTGGCAAATAATACAAATTTAAATCATCATCATCATGTTGAGGTGAGATTCAAATCACTAACACACACCTTTATCATCATAGACAATGACGTAATTAACTTAAGCCGACATAATTGGTTATTATTCTTTATATACATCATTGGTTGGAACGGATTCTACGTTTATATCAGAAAAGACAAAAGGGCAATTGAGCATCAAAATTGCTTTTCTTTGATAATTAACTTATGGAGTAAAAATGCTGAAATATACTCATTAATTATGCTCGTGTCGTTATCAACATAATTTCTTGCTTTACAATTAATCCTTGCTCATGGATGAAAAAAAGGATATTGAGGGAAAACAACTGTAGATTTGAACAGTAATATCATGAAAAAAAAAATGAAGGAAAAACACTAACTATCTATCACCAAAAGAATTTTACAAGGGACCAGGGTCCTACATATTTCAATTTCTACTTTTTGTATCATTCCGTTTCTTAGGGACATCTCTAATTTAAGTGGGTATTTTAAATAATATTAAATTACTCTTTGTGATTCCCTCAAGAGATTAATGTAAAAATCTGTTCTAATTGTAGAGAAAGTTAACAAATTCACATGTTATTCTATTTTTATATTTTCACTTAAATAAATTTCAAATAAAATTATCTATTCAATTTAATTATAAAAATGGAACGATAGTTGGTATGTTACAGTAAAACAATTAAATATGTCGCTATCTATATTATAACAAAAAATTATGATTATGATTATATATATTACTTAATAATCATATTTTACAATATCATACATATAAAGTTTATATTTTTTTTAAATGAGATTAAAACACTCGAAATGCTTTTTTTTATTATGGTTATTTGATAAATATATATATATATATATATATATATATATATATATATATATATATATATATATATATTTTTTTTTTTTTTTTTTTTTTTTTTTTTTTTTTTTTTTTTTATTTTTTTTTTTTAATTATATTTTTTTTTTTTTTTTTTTTTTTTTTTTTTTTTTTTATATTTTTTT
>Ga0099824_1010829_pt1 | contig 10562 bp, 5 predicted proteins | sample SiratrowhiteBW_FD_76837 | JGI IMG/M metagenome (GOLD analysis project Ga0099824, IMG submission 76837) | Root nodule microbial communities of legume samples collected from California, USA - Siratro white BW | ecosystem: Host-associated > Plants > Roots > Nodule | place: USA: California... | reverse complement strand
TTTTATAATATATTATATATATATATATATATATATATATATATATATATATATATATATATATATATATATATATTAATCTTTTAAAATGTTAACATTGTGAAAAAAAAGGTCATTTTATCATGATAATTTATATGATAAATAATATATGTACTAATAATGTAAAAAAATGTTTACACTATGTCTTAAGATATTAATTATAATATATATAGTAAATACTTAACTAATGGTGTATCCAACTTTTTGGAACATACCTATTAAACTACAATTTATGTAATATATACATTATTTATTAGATATATAATTCTAAAAGGATAAAAAATATTCTTTACTTTAGAGTGTTACTTAATTAGAATGACTCCATTCAAAGGAATTTGATTCGACAGGTTCCAAGTTAGGTTTGTGTTTGTTCTCATTTAGCTCGGTAACATGTGATTAGAGAAGTTTAATTAAATATTTGATTGGATTAATGATCTTTTATTAAAGGCTTAGTGAATAAGTGACCAAATCATGTAACTAATCTCAACAATCTAAGAGACATGTATGACAGTTAATGGACTAATAACTATAAGTAACTAAAATTATCAACATGTTCTTCCATTCCTCGTTGGTGGGAACTAAAAGAGTTTCCAAAAAGATTCACAGAAAAAGAATTTTGAGCTATTCAATTTTAATGTGTCCTCTTTGCATTTTGTCTTTTGTAAATTTTTCTGCAGCATCAGCATATGTCTCTGTTATCCTCGTTTGCATCAAACGAGAACATCATATTCATGCGTGGAACTCACCATGAAACTGGAGGTCCCTGTACCCACTTCAACATGTATATGTCCAAAAACTGAGGTCCCCTATGTATAGACTTCTAATATTTTATTTTTCTTGATGACCTAATTATTAGGTCATATAGGAACAATTTCATTGCTATTTATAATCAATTTTCGACTCATAGTATATAAATTGTGTATATTTACGGGATTCTTATATCGAACTTGGTATTATTAAATACATGTTAGAGGCCAAATAGGGTCAAGAACAAATCTTTTACTCATTTTTTAATCTGAGCCATTATAAAAACAATAGTTACTCATGGAAGCAATGAAATGATCTGTCTGCCATTCACGAATGTCACTACCTTTCCACCTTTGGCTTGTCGTTACATTTCCATTTAGAATGCCTTCTGTTGTTGATAGGACAACATATTTATCCTCTGATATAAACTCATACTCATGCATGATCAAATTAACCAGTTTCTTATGTGTACATTTTTGTTTAACATTTGTTATCTTATTTAGGGTTTGGGGTTAGTTTCTAAAAAATCACTGTAAAAAATCTATCAAACTGTCTAAACAAAGACATTTTAGAGCATAGAAGAGATAGTACGGCAGTTGCATACTGATTCCACTTTGATTATTTCTAGGATTTCAGTTACATAACAAATACAAATTGATGATGCACATGGTACAATTATAATACACAATTGAAATCTGTTGGGCATATGAAAGTTGAGATTTTTGTTGTTGTAGATCTAGGTGGGCAATGAAGTCCATTTTCTGCACGAGGTATAGACATTGATGGGTTGTTAGTATGGACCAGAAAGTGAGTGTTGGATACTAGAAGAAGCCTAGCTACGTAGTAGTGGCGGACCAATCCATCAATTCAGTTTTTCAGACTATGATTTTGTTCATATTTTGAAAAGTAGCATAAACGGTCTAGAACTTAATGTCGTTTTCGATCAATAATGGAATAGCAGTGGTGACTCAAATTTCAACGCGTAAATTTCAGAGATCCAAGACCCTCTAGAATGAGATGTTACTTTAATATACTGTATGCATTATAATAATGAACATTGTTTGTGGAATGAGTTCTTAAAAGGCAGGCTCCTATAGGTCAGTTTATTTGCTCTTGAAGGGTGAATTTGGCACATGAAAACTGGTCAAGGTCTGAAAAATATATGTGTGTTGGTTAGGTCTAAGTCCAACGACCAATACGTGAGTTGAATCCATGGTTGAAAGTGTCACATGGCACTTAGCCATAGTGGTGGACACCTTCGCTGTCACGTATCAAATTAATCGTGCAAAGTGCAACCGTGTAACTTTAGAACATGAACCTTCTATACAACCGTAGACTTGTGCACTAATTTTTGGCCAACACATTTTAGCATTCCACGTGTAATAACAATGGTCAAACGAATCATGTTCTCATCTATGCATGTACTGTTTATGTAGTTACAATATCTATGAAGTGTTTTTGAAAAATGGATGGGGTGCAGGAAGCAATTGTCCCAAAGGAAATATAAGGGCAAAAGATATTCGAGGCCCAAACGAAAAGGCAGTATGCATGGTGGATGGAAACAACCTTCACTTATAATTTTCCTTTTGGCCCAAACTCTCTTTTTTCTCTATCAAATCAAAGATTCAATCCATTTGTTGTTTTTGTTGCTGTTTTAAGGAACATAAAGAAAGCTGAAATTCAACTATAAAAACAGGACAAAACTTAGATACAATAGGGTATGCCATGCTTTATTGTATTTTGTTTTTACTATTTATGAAATAGTTTCTAAAAACAGATGTACGGGGAGAAAATGTAAGAAAAAAGCATAAAAAACGGAAAAATGAAAGTAGAAACTAAAACAACACTATTGGTCAGGGTCTTTAACTTTAGCAGTTAAGAATAAAATTTATTATTTTTAAACCATTCATTCTTTTAAAAATGGAAAACAATTTAGACAATACTCAATAAAATATTAATTACAGATATAAAAGTTCTAATTCTGATACACCTTTTTTTTTTTTTTCTTAAAAAGACAAACAAACAACAAATGCATCCCGAATTAATCAAGGAATTAACTACTTTCTGTCACATTAATGTTCAATTTCCAACCAAAATAGCGTCCAATGGCATATATATCATACATAGTTATAAACAAATGATGTTTTCAACACGAAATTATGTTAATGCAAGTAAGAGTAACTTCAGCTTTTGTAGATTCATTTGAAGGAACCCTGAGGACCCCAATTATGCAGTGAGCAATCTGAATTAACACTGAGATCCTTGATGGTTCTGCTTGATTTTATAGGCACTGAAAGGCCCTTAAAGCTTGGAGATCTTTGCTGGTTACCACTGAGCTTGGCCATCCTACCACCACTAAGCACTTCACTGTTAATAGAAGCTGCAATAGATAGCTTTTTCTTGCATGGTGAATAGCTATCAGAGTTCATGTCAAAGTTCCCCCCAGTCCTTATTTTTGGTGAGCTTGTTGATCTTGCTCTTGCTTTTGCTGATTCTGTTGCAGCCATGTATGCTGGAGTTGCAGGAGAGCTTGAAAATGATTGTTCTTCTCCCACCGAACACTGCCTCCTATGAGGAAAAGATCTTCTTGAACCAAGTGCTGGAGAATCCAATCCTTCAACTGGATTTTGCCTGTTCATGCTTCTCACCTTAAGTTGTCTGCTTCCATATTCAGCATGCGAGCTAAAAACTGAGTCTAAATCTTCAAGTTCTTTACTCTTTGAAAGTTGTGTATCTACCCACTGTTCTAGCCAGTATCTCCATCTTCCATTTACTTTACTTCTTTCTGACTCTGCTGACCTCTGAAGGGTTTCTGTTTGTTAGTCTGAAAACCAAAAGAGCCAGGTAAAAACACATGAAAGAGTACAAGCTTACTTACTCTATGGTTAAATGAGTATTCTTTTATTCTTTCTCTCTTGAGAACTGTTTCTTTCATGCTTATGCAGGAGCTGTCTAACTCTTCCTTTGATGGAGTGCTCTCATCACACTTTCTTTCACTGTTTGAGTCCATCTGAAATGAGAAAACCATGCTTTAAATTCTATATTGTACAAGGATAGTAAACAGCAAAAATATAACTGATATAAAAGCAGAATGCTGCTGTAGCAGTTTGATAATTAACAGCTGCAATATAATGACATAGTGTAACCTGTTGCTCTCACCCTAATTATCTTGTCTTTTGAATCATGCATCTCTTCATTTTCAGTGTAGTCACATCTCCCTTCAACCATTTGGAGCCTCCTTGCACAGACCTGTGATTGGATGCTCACAATGGACTGCAAGCACTTTAGAGTACTCATAGCTTGGCGTCTTACTGCTCTGCCACGAATGATAGCTTGTAGTTTCACTATTCCCTTCAATGCCCTCAAAGCCTTCCTTGCCTGTAATTTCAGTTAGTGAATAGGAGAACACAATGGCAAGGAATAGAGTAAACTGATCTTGGTTTCTTCTTCCACTTACAAGTATTAACTTCTATCACTACTAGTACTTTTTATTTTTTCCAATTTTAGTTAATTCTTTTTGTTCTCTTTGGAGTTGAATTTTGTAAAATGTTTGAAGAAATATTTTAAGTTCTAACAAATTTCAGCTTATAATACTTGATTCACATGTCTCTCATTAAAGTCATGTTGCATAAAATTCTATATGAGCACTTATAGGAGAAGAGAAAGAGATAAAGTTAATGTACTCAGTTCCTATGAGGACTTAAGGAGAAGTTTATTTAAAAATGACCTAAATATATTCTGTTTTTTTCCTAATTAATATGAACCCATCAAGGTAAAGATTATATGCAAAGAGTTCTTAAGGTGACACAAATCAAACAAAATGGATTGAACAAACTCACCAGGTAACCCCTAAATGCAGTTTGAATTTTGATGACTGTAGCAGATTCTTGAATGTCCCTCTTGCACTGGTATGTGAATTGAGGAGCAGCATTACTAGTTTGAAGAGGTGGAGATTCTTCTGACTTTTCTTTGCATAGAAGGGCAGATTGTGAGACCCCAGTGAGGCGAACAACCTCAGCAGCAGCATGTGCAGCAGTAACAGCAGCTTCAGCAGCAGCTGCTGAGGCAATGGCCACTGTTAAAGCATGTTTGCTTTGTTCTTCCTGTGCTTCGCTTAGTGTTGGCTCTTTTGATGGAAGTGGAGCTGTAATTGAAGGTAATCTCTTGCTCTTTAGCCTTCCAAATATCCATTTCCTTCTTTTCTCCTTCAAAAAAAAAGTTCTCTGTCTCATGAGAAACAGAATCTAAGTCAAAGACTAGATTTCAGAAAGCAAGCTCAAGACTTACCTTATCTTGTGTGTGATGTGTGTCCCTTAAAAAGAGCCTCTTCACCAGACTAAACCAGCTCTTCTTCTTGGCCATTTAGCAATATCACATGGGTTACCTTCAATATATGTGATCTGAAAAATTGCCCATAAGCATATCCTCTTCTGCACAAGATATCTTGGTTTGTGGTTATCTAAATCTAAACCTCTCCAACTTTGAAGAGTAGATGTGTGAAACGTACGATTGGTTGGTGGCGAGGCATTGATTTAAGTAGTGTAATTGTACAACTAAAACGTTAGACGTGTCCAAAAAGACGAAACCGTTTGCAGAACTTGTCGTAGATTTAGATTCTTATATGAATAAGTAGTGACAGCAAAGTCCAAACACATGTAAACGAATCAGAACCTTGATTTCTGAGCAAAGTTAAGCATGAATGAATGCACACAAACCAAGATAGTTGGGATAAATTAGGAATGTAATGCAGATTTGGAGAGAGATCCAAGTTAATTACGTACCAATTTTCAAGAATCCCATAAAAAAAAACTAGAGCCACCGTTTGAGAGAGCTTGTGCATGGGAACAAGTGCATTGCTGTCATTCATTAAAGTCAGATGGACTAGCCTTGAAACCAGCAAACATTCTTTATAATATCAGTTTCCCAAACCAAGAATGTGGAACTTTGGGTGGGTTTCATCAGTGAATGTGCACAAATACCAAGACTCTTCCCTTCAGAGGAGCAGAAATTCCTATTCCTGGCTAGCACTGAAAATCTCTTGTGGAGTGGATATGACTTTTATGTGGGTGCAGCTGCAATCATTCATAATTTCCCTCTTGCTCAATCTTCATGATGAGCCTCTCCTGTTCCAAAATGTGGGGTCTGCAAGTGAAAGTAATGCTCAAGATAAAAAGCATAGCCACTTTGTTTTCATTGGGAGAGCCAAGAGCCAAGCCAAGAGCCATTCCTCTTGAGCTTCATGGGTCCTCCAGTTTTCATTTTCTCTCCATCTCTCCTTTTTCCAACTGTAGCAGACATGTTCATATGTCTGTTGGGTTTGGAATGACAGCACTGCCCCTTATAGACCACCCTTCATTTTTGTATGTGCTTGTTAGGGTAGGGTCAAGGCTTCATGTGGTATACGTAAGACTACCATATACTAACTTGTTATGGAAAAATAGAGATATAGAGATGTGAATATATGTATGGCATTGCTTTGCACCACTTGTCATATCTTTGTATCATACAACTTTGGCCTAAACATAAATTCAGCTAGCTTTGTGTATGTATGTAAAAGGAAATGTAGAGAGCAATGACACTTAAATACACTCACACTTGATTTCTTTTCTTTCATCCTGAACAGGTAGGCATGTGTTGAGAGTAGTCACATCAAGTACAGAGATATGAAGGTGTGAATATATGTACTATTAGCATTATTAGAAATGTAGTATCACAGTGTTACACAAGGATTGGAGACAATGTTGACATTGTTACAGGTAGGTGTGGGGAAGTGCATAATTGAGCAGTGTGGAGAGTGGACACATAATGTGCAAATGGTAGGGAATGTGGGGAAAAAAACAAAGAAGATTTGGTTGATGAGGAGGGAAGACAGCTGTAAAAGGACCCAAAAGGAGGAATTGTCATAATACATTCTCAGCTCATCTTTTGAAAAAGAGTGAAGTGAAGAGAGAGGGTTTGGTTTGGTTGTAGCTAGAGAAGCAAAAGTGTGACACAAGAGTTTACTTAAAAAACAAGTGTTGGGTGGTGATGAAAAAAGATGGTTGTCTAGTTGAAAATAGACTAATCAAGCAGGTTTTGTTAGTGTTGTCGATGAGGACCAACTCTAACGGTGCACCATTGCAATGAGAGGTTTTGGAGACACCACATTTCAGAAACTACACAGATCATAGCATAGTAAGGAACATGCAGTTTTCAATGAAAACGAAATTGCCTCAACAACCCATATATTTTTAGAAGCGAGAAATTTAGAGTACTAAAAATTTACTTGTTTTTGTGTATTTATTAAATTCAACGATTAGATCTTGATCTTTTGATAAAAGAATATCTTTCAAAAATTAACGCAAATCAGTTTTTTTCTTTTTTATGTATATCGATCTAGAGATGATCTATGATTTGATTGTGTGACCATTTAGTCACAAATATCGAGCTTAAGACGGGGACCTTATTCGTATAGATTTATCATAATGATATAAATTTTTATTTGGTTATATCTCATCATTTGTACATGTACACAATTATGAACTGGACCAAGTTCTTAAAAAGGAGGGATGAATTGGATTTTGAATCTTTTTACTAAGAAAGATTATCCTCTAAAATCAACTAACTACAGTTTTCGTAGTATTTATTTTTGACGATTAAAGAACAATAAAAAAAACTTTGTTTATAATTATACAACCAAAAAATAATTGATCAAGTTTCAGTTTCAATCAATTACTATTTGTTTTATCATAACTGCAAAAAATCAATCAATTAAATGTAGTATTTCTTGTTTTCAGTTTTTCTTTGGCTCACAACTGCTGGGATGGTTACGTCCAGCTTAATATTTCCAAGAACCAAATGTTTAAAGTTGTCCAAAGCCATTTCCGTCCGCAGATCCAAACACGCCGTTAAAGAGTGCATTGGAGAATGGAGGTGCAGCCAGCAACGACAGCAGCGGCTAAGTCAACAGCATCGGTGGTGTGGTGTAGTAGAAGAGGGTATTTTAGTAATTTTATGTTAATATAGGGGTGTAGTTAGTTATAGTGTCAGTGCAGGAAATAAAAGCCTTCAACTAAAATCTAGTACCGATCTCTGTCTTGCATATGCGGATTGCTCTGCACCCTTTTATTCTCTATTTCTTTTTTATAGCTGTTTTCAACTAGTTTTCTCAGAATTCAAATTCAAAATTATTCTGAAAACCATGGTTGCTCACGCAGTTGAATCCAACATTAGTCAACGTCCATTCTGTTAACAATATCCTTCAACTACTATTGTTTCACTTCTCGACTACTTAATGTTGTCTTCATCAACTATTAAAATAAAATGGTTAGTTAATAATTGTGAATTGAGATATCTGTGAGAGATGATAATTAATATTCTAAATATTTTACATTAGTTAATAGCTTTATATGTTACTTGAACACTGACTAAGTTTTTTAATGATTTGTGTATTAAGTATTCTCTTTCGTTTACAAGTCAAAATTAGTGTCAACTTATGTCATGCCAACTATATGAACATTATGCACAAGTTCATAAAATCAAAAGAATAAGAATCACGCTATTATGCCACAAGAATGACTGTCCCATATAAATATCGTTTAACTAACAAAAACACGCTTCTTTTTATTTTAACCATGATGGTATGCAAATCATTGTTTTTCTTTGTACTTGTTTTTGTATATTGAAAATTATAGAATTTTGTATATTATGTTTACTCCTCAAACTCAATATGTAAGGAGAAATCCAAAAGATGATAGTAATATTTAAATAATAACAAAACCTTCGTAATAGGTTAGGTTACAAAAGATTAAGATATTGATAATATTTATTAATAGGTTAGGTTTTTTCCTTTATATAAAATAAAATAAATTATAAATTCTTCCTTACAATATATTTCTTACATTTCCGACAAATATCCCCAGTAACCCAAAATTCCCACGATATATTAAGATATAATGTACAATAAATTCATATGAGTGCATGTGATAGGTACACAGAGAGTGACAATAACACGATCTATCATATGGATTATGGTTGAATGTAAGGGAGAGTTAAGAGTGTTAACATTCACATTACATGTTTAGAAGTGTAACATATATTACAATATATAATTGTTCAATGAAAAGGTCATCTATTATTTTGTGGATATACTTATTTATATATTTATTTTACCACTTTTTAAGAGAAAAATAAGGAACAAAAGGAAAGTGAGATCAAACACTATAGAAATAAATTAAATAAAAATCATGTTTGTATAATTTTTTCATTATAGGGAATCGAATGTATCGTAATGATTAAGACTCATCTAATATGTCCTATCTAGTCCATAAGTGAATTTTAGGCTCAAAATAAAATTAATGAAATACAAAAAATTTTCTACTCGTGACGTAAAAGTTGTGTAAATATACATCAATTAGGAAAGACTCAATTTAGAGATGTAACTGTTAAAAAATACAATCTACATAAACTAACATTCTCCACTCCACAACAATATTCTGAGTTTGTACATTCTGATATATTGTTAAGATTTATTGAATAATTAATAATAACTAAATTTCGTTTAAATTAGATACCGAAATACATCCAAGAAAAACATAAAATATTGAATACTAAGAAATCATGTTCTATTTGAGCTTAGCTAAGAACAATGAAAGACTTCAGTGACTAAAACACAATTTGTACAAGATTATAAATTAATTTAACTTGAAAATATCTATTAATTTATCTTTATTTAATATTTAATATGATTTTACAAAATTATTTACTCTGTATATAAAATATATCCATAAAATAAAAAAGAAATTAATCTCATATTTAACTAAGGGAAATGAACTCTTACCACTAAATGGATGTTTTGGTGTCAAAATATCGTCACTCCTTCCGTAACATGTTTCTTCGTAAGATATTTAAAGTAATTCATCTGTTGATGATCCTCTGTGACGATTTGAACCCCATTGTTTATTTCCAAATTTCGTAGCACAACAGCCATTTTTTCTGAGGGTTTCGTTACGTGCACTTTTCTGAGGCCACTTAAAGACCAGAGTTCACTAGGGAGATCATCTAACCCTTCACAATAGTTGATGATCACACTCTGCAGCCTCGGCATTGCACCATTGCCTAATTTCCACTTTCCAACTTTCAAATTTTCCATTTCAAACACTTCCAGTTGTGGGAAGCTGCCTCCAACACAATTCAAGTCAAAGGAATCTCCAGACCAGTTTAGCTCTCCCAAAAGTCTCAAAGTTTTGAGTTTGGTAAGATTTCCCAAACCATTCATCCCCTCATCACTAATGCGCTTAAGACTTGACAACGTTAACTCTGTAATGTTTGGAGGAAATGTGACCGCACATGTCAGAAGGTCCAAGGCATTATAAATTCTTAAGACAGTTAGGCAATTGAATTGTCCTAGGCTTTCTAACAGTTCTTCCGGCTTGCAACCATTGTGTCTTTCCACACCATCATATCTATAAGGGATGAGAATCTCTAACCTATTCAGATGACTTAATGTTGTTTGTAGACTCTGCAACAATTTGGGAGAAGCCACTTGTAACCCAATACTCTTAAGATTGGGGAATGTTCCTCTCTTTATCTGTTGGAGAATTGCGTCTTCTGATGCATAAAAACGAAGAATCGGAGTGCATTGGAAAAATACCGAACCAATGCAGAGAAAGCGAAGAACAAATCTTTTGGTTACGAATAAAGGAGTCGGTTGCTGATCCAGTTGTAACAGAATTCAAAAGATAGAAATTTGCTTATACGAATCTTACAGTTTATATTTGTTTTTAAATTCAGTTTTA
>Ga0099824_1010823_pt1 | contig 10568 bp, 5 predicted proteins | sample SiratrowhiteBW_FD_76837 | JGI IMG/M metagenome (GOLD analysis project Ga0099824, IMG submission 76837) | Root nodule microbial communities of legume samples collected from California, USA - Siratro white BW | ecosystem: Host-associated > Plants > Roots > Nodule | place: USA: California... | reverse complement strand
TATAAAAAAAATATTTTTTTTTTATAAATAAAAAAAAAAAAAAAAAAATTTATTTAAATTAAATAAAAAATAAAAAAAAAAAAAAAAAAAGTGTGTGTAATGTTGATCTTGAAATAATAAATGGATTCTGAACGAGATGAAGAAGAATTTGTCGCTTTTTGTTTGATTTTTCATCTCTTAAAGAGTCTTCCATTTTAAATGCTTTAAGAGGAGTATGTTTATATATTGTCAAGCTTTTCATAATTTCATTAACAAAATCATATTTCTTGCAGTATTTTTCCAGCAAAAGTAACTTGTTTAGGATGGTTTAAAATCTTATAATTTTAATTATCTACAATATTTAACATCTTGATACGGCAGAATTCAAAAAATGGCATTATTATTTATTTCTAGTAGTCGTAAACACTTTGTGTCCATATTTTTATAAAAAAATAGAATATAATAAAAAATAAGATAAGTAAAAAAATAATTACTAAAACTTATATTGAAGTTATAAGAAAGTGATACACATAAAAACAATCAAATACATTTTTTTTATTAATGTTCATAACGTTATAATAGGAACACTTTTAATTTTTTTTATTAGGATAACTACTACTTATTGTGACTGTAATTTATTACCTATCATAAAATCAATAAATCTGGTTGCGTTTGTAAGAATTAAAATAGTAAAGAAAATATGTATGAAAAACAGTTCAAAAAAATGAATCCACAGTACTAAAATTGAAATAGATTTATTATTGAACTAATGCTACGTTTAAAACCTTATGCAATCATATTCCACCTAACTTTTGGGGAAACATTACTATGAACAACATTCAACAAAATGAATTTTTAAAAATAGTACAGAATTAGGGTATTAGTACAGAAGTCAGTGTCGGAATTAGAATCTCAGAAGAACATACCATGACAACATTCTAATCTGGTGTGCCTCAAATTTGAATTCACATCGCACAAAAAAGGAAAAAAATTATAGACACAAAAGTTTTTGGGTTGGTCGATAGTTATGAGATAGGTGGTCTGGTGCGTACCATATTCTGCTCGTATCTCATTCTGCCATGTCTCGTCCTTTTCACTTCCTCTTTCAAGATCACATTCGCAAGCGCCGTCTTTGCCAAAACAATTTTCCATATTTACATTTGCATCCTCACATTCTTCTTATTTATCCCTTTTTCCATTTTCAACTCAGTCCCTTACTTTCTTTCTCTTTGGCATCTAATTCTTAGCCCATCTTTGAATCAACTTTATACCTGTTTGTAGAAACAACAATTCTTCTTCATTGGACTTAATTTAATTCTCATGAACTTACAGGATAAAACATGTCTTGATTTCAAGTATATTGAGAAGTTTTTTTTCATAATTGTTATTTTACAACTGATTTCGAACTCTTCTATTTTGGATACTTACTCTTTACTTTCAGTTTAATCTTTATTTCAAAAAAAGGTTTATGCAAGTATTTTGCAAGTCATGTTAGTTAATCGTGAGTAATATAGGATGTTTTGGATTAAAATAATAATATATGATGTCATGAAATTATTTTCATAAATAGATCTTTTAGTGAATTAATAAAACGTCCAAGTTTTTGTGGGTCTTTTATTTTTTTTTTTTGCATATGTGAAAATCACTATATGTCTACTGTCAGTAATTTGTTATAGAGAGAATGTTAACATCAGTCGAGGTCAAGATATGTCAGCCAGTTTGTCTGATAATGTAAAACGTCTAGTCTTAAATGGTCAGTTTGATATCTCGTATTATTGTCTACAATATCGACCAATCGGCTAAATTGTCTAAAATAATCACTCAGTCAACCTGATAATACAATAATAATGATACTAAAATTAAAATTTATCATATCATACATACCAACAAATTTTTTCATCACATTGATTCATCATAAATACTATCAAACTTTTTTTATCATGTTGATTCAGGTTATTTTGATGCTGATGAATTTTAAAAACTTTAGAACTCAACTTTAAACGTAAAAGTAAAGCTTGATGGAAATATTCAAAATTAAATTGGAACATAAAATGTTTACTTCAGTTCATTTGAGTCGAAGTGAAAATAATCTGATATATTTTTTATATTTTTTATATTTTTGATATGCTCTTATATTTTGATCTGATTTGTTTCTATATTGGTGCTTCATTTGTTATTCATCTCATATATATGGTTTTGCCATTGCGAGAAGGAATAAAATAATTAGTTTTATTTTTAAGCAACAGTTATTCGATAAACATCTAATATTTAAGGGAAATTTCCAATAATAAAGTTATCTGGATCAACTCTAATTATTTGTGATGCATGTGCTAAACATTTTTTTATTGGAGATGCTCTAAGCATCAAAATTGCTACTTTGGTTAGGGGAAGAAAAAACAAAACTTCCTTTTTTATGATTTTTTTAATTTCCTTAAAATCTAAAATAAAGTGGAGAAATGGAATTTCCTGATGTCCTTGAAAAATTCGAACTAAACGGTACATAAGGATAGCCTTTTAGTAATCGAATGTGTACTATTTTTAGAGATAATAATGGAATTTTGTCACTATCATGTTCATGATCATATTATATATATATATCTCACCTCGTTTATTATTAAAGAGGATACTAATAATTTTAGAGACATGTCTGAAAAGAATATTTGCTTGTACCTACGAAATTTATTTTCATATATTAGGCATATTAGTTACTTCACCTTGACATGATATCTGTCTGCTCTAGTTGTTTTGCAGTTGATTCTAGTGATTTTGATCTGATTTTTGACCTTATAAGATCATATTTATAATGAAATATGCTTTAAATTACTTCTTCCAAAAACAAAATTCTTTAAAGAATGAATATATAATTAGAATTATTGTTAAAGAAAAATTAGCTGTTGAGATTTTCATGCCTTCGTAGTGATAATGTTAAATTTTATCATATATTTAATTACAATATCAATTAGCAATTGCAACTATTTTTATCCTCTATAAATTATAATTAAATTAAATTTTTAGAATCGAAAGATATTTTATATTTTTATTTGATACTTGGGTAATATTTGTTCATTAGATTGGTTAAATTTCTTTTAAAAAATAATACCATTCCATATCAATTATTTAAGTTGGCTCTTTTTCAATACAAAGTACATTATCTCCGTTTAATTTAAATTAACAGGATTACTACAGTTATTTGAATAAGATATTTGTAGATATATAGTATTATATTATTCACGTGTAAATATTAAAAATTAAAAATTAAAAATAAAATGTGTAATATGAATGGAGAACTTAAACTTATTTAACCCTAAAAATGTATTTACAAGAGACACATTTGAGCTGTTCATGCTCTGGTATTTTTGAAGGTCAGCATTCCTATGGAACAGTTCATTGAAATTTTGCAGCAGTTGTGTGTTGTGGAATCATGCCTGTTTCCAATTTCTTTTTATTTAAAAAGATTATTCGTACAGGAAAAATTTGAGGTTTTTGGCTAATTGGGCCCTTCAAGTGAGTCCACCCCCATTAGGGTTATCCACTTCTCACATATGAGTTTTATGAGAAAAAAATGGTGAAATGTTAAGGAGAGTATGAATGATTAGGTTATGTGTGTTAAGGAAAATAGGAATAATTAAGTTATTTTCTATAAACTAATTGCATTTTGACTAAAATTTAATTAATTTCACATCTCGTATTATTGTTGGCATGATTTTGAGTAATATTGGGTAATATAGTTAAACAACACTAATATAAAAGAGATCTTTTATATAATATATTTGGAATTATTTATATTTGTTAAGAGTTTTGTAAGAACTTAATTTTTTTTTTTTAAGTAGAAGTCATAATTAAAAATTACATCGGAATATATTAATGATAAAAGTAAAAAGTATCTATATAAGAAATATTCACTTGATTTAGGTTTATTTTAAGTTAGTTATCATCTTTTTAAAAAAATACTTATTTTCTCTGACTTCTCTCTAGGTTCTTAATCTTTATCATATTGAATATCAGAAATTATATCTAAACAACATAATGGTTCAATCAAAGAGTAAATTCAATTTTTATTCTGTTTCTTGGTTCAATACTCAAACTTTTCATTTTTCCATCTAGTTAGATAGATTGTACATGATTTTCATACTTCAGAATAGGTCTCTGTTCACTCAGAGTTCTAATGATTTGATTAGATCATTAAATAGGTATTCTTGATATAAGTTAGGATATCCTTTCAATATTTGAAACTTTGTAAGTGTTACTTTTTTTAATAAGTAAGAAAAGTGAATTGTAGAATATTAATCTTAATTTTATTAAAGTTTTTAATGTAAAAGAAGTGTATTTTGCAGTAACTTGATTTTGTATGTTTAAATTTGTGCAAAAATTGAATATATTAAGAAAAAAATATAATTTCTAACTTGTAAAGTATTAATTATAATTTCATTAGTTTTTATTTAGGATAAATTAATAATGAAATTCAACACAAAACTATTATTTTTGTCTTATCTCTAGATTTAAAATCTTCAACACCCCTTCATTTTGGAGATTCTCAAACTAGTGTTAAGACTATATAATTAAAGGTGACCCAATAATAATTCGATGGTCCAATAACATTGTTAGGATAAACTCTCATAAAAATCTATATTATGGAACATTCTGTATCATTTTTTAACGTGGTTTCTGAAGAACCGCGGTGGTATGTTATATTTTCCATCACGGTTGTACAACAACGTTTGTATCTTCAATACCTTTTATCGCGACTGAATCAAACGCGGTTATATAACCGCACTTATAAGTCTTATACAACGGCGATTAATTGTCTTTTTTCTACTAGTGTCTTCAACAATTTTAAAAAGACTTAAAACTTAATTAAGTTATTTATTTATTATAAATTTTAATTATAAAAAATATTTATTAAACTAAATAAACACTAGAAGAAGAAAAAAAAAAAAGACGTATTTGGAGAAAAGAAAAAGAGTCATGACAACTAAATAAAAAGTATTAGACTAAGATATTGGTTCACTTTCAAATATCAAGAAAGAATATCAAAATTAAAATTAAATGGTATTTGTATCAGAAAAAAAGGGTTAATATATTAACTAAAACAACTCTAAAAAAATATATCACGAGTTTGGTAGAGTAGAATAAAAATGATAAAGTGGAAGAGAATTAATATTATGTATTTAGTAAAAAAGGAGAAAATAACAATTTTGAAAAAGATAGTAGAACTTAGTATACCATTTCTCTTATTTTTTTTTTATAAAATCAAATAAATCATGCATACAACTTTCAAAAACTATTGCAATTTTGGATATATACATATACATATATATATATATATATGTATATATATATATATATATATATATATAACATATACCATATTGCATTTGGACATCATTATTTTAATACCATCAAAATTTTGAGTGACTAGGTTATACTGTCATAATATTTTCTTTTGACAACTCCTATAAGCACAATGTCAACGAGACCTGTATGCAAATAAAGCATTATTTCATGTGCTTTTTGTACAATAATTCATGGAATAGTATACCTAGCAGCATCCCACAGAATAAAACTTTCTTGTTTGTTTTGTTCTTAAAAAAGAAAATCAATAAATTGACATTAAGGTGTATATAAATAGTTTTGATTCTCAATTCTAAACGATAACTTAGAAGAATATATATTTTCTGATAAATACGTATGGATAATATTGAGACATTCTCCTCACTGTGTAGAAAAAAAAAAACTTTTTTATATTCCTTTCTTTTCTTTTCTTTCTTTTGGTGACAAAAGGAAGACATCACAGAATGCATAGATTCAATTCAATCTCTATCTGTCGTGACCAGATTATGAATATTGATCATGATGATGTATAATTGTGCAGTGGTGTCAATTATGGAACAAAATCGGTCTCAAAGTACTAAGAATATTATACAACAGAATTATGCAACATTTCTCTTTGATTCCCATATGACGTAAAATTAAGATCATTTTATTCCCAAAGTAAAATGGTAAAGGATTTTGATCATTATCTCATTATATATGTACCCAGAAAGTAGACTTTGGATGGAATCTAATCCCATCTTTCATCCCTTTCAAATTTACATAAACTTTCTATAAACTTTCTAGTATCAAAATCTCACCTCTTATTTTAAACTAAACTATTAATTCTTATTTTCTCATATAAATTCTTTCTTTTAGGATAAACAGTCATTTTAGTCCTTAAAAATATAAACTGATACTTAGCTTTTGAAAAACTGAAAATTCTTATTTAATTTTGAATGTGTAAAATGTACTAATCAAGTAGAAAATGACTTATTTTAAATTAAACATATTACACAAGCACATGTAAAAAATAAAAGTCTACTAATCAAACAATAACAAACTTACCCTAAATAGTTATCAATTTTATTCATTCTGAAACCAAATTCAGCATTTCCATCATATTCTTTCTCCACAGCTTTTTGTGTAACTTGATTAGTGATATTATAAATATAGGATAATAGGTTTTAGGTTATAGGGTTCCCCTGGTATATGTGCATGTTTATGTAAAGAAAAAGTTAGCCAAAAAGTGAAAATAAAGTGAAAAGGTGGTGTTTGTATGGAGCCAGACACACACACGTGAGACTGCACTTACTTCTATGTCATTGCTTCTCTACCAATTCTTTTGTTACTTTTCATGAAATGTAAAACCTTACTATGGACAGTATTTAAATTACCGATCAAAGATTTATGAGATTTTAGTTTTGATTTGCTTAAGGATTTTAACTAATGATTTAGTCTTTTAATGTACATTCCAAACAACATTTTAGTTCTTAAATAAATGGTTTTACACTATTGTCAAATTGATGTAAAAAGATTTTAAATAACTACATAAAAAAGAATTTGAGTATTTCTTCGTGTTTAGTTCTGAAATCTCTTTATTGAAGTTGAATGTCTTTCTTTAATAAAGAAACAAAAATAGAGGGTGGAAGAGAAATAAAATAAATAAATAAAAAAGTAGCGAAAGAGATTATCTAATTGGAAATAAATGAGTGGATTTATTTTATTTTTAATATCATTTTCTTATTATTTACTACTACTGCTATTATTATTATTATGAAAGAAACTATAATTAACTATTAATCTCACCTCGCATTTATAAAAATATTTCAAATCAAATATAATTAATAATGTTATTATATATAATAATTTATAAGAATAAATAGATAGTGACATCCATGTCGACATTTATTTATAACTAAATTATTATCTTCTTTTCTTTCCATCATCGTCACTCTATGCTTCAATTAAAATAAAATATTAATAAAAGTAAATATTTAAAAAAATTACTCCAATGTTCAAATTTAATATTCTTCTAAAATAGCAATATATAATAAATTTTTATTTCCTACAACATATTTATCATATTCTTGAGAGGCTAAAGTAGGCTAGACTCCATGGTATGGGTCCAAGCTTTTTTAGGGAAAATATTCTCTTATTTTGATATGGACTGACATTATATACGTTGTAGATATAATTCTCTATTCATGATTTCATCCTAAAAATTTTGTTCTTAGATCCTAATATAGGTTGATACATATCTAAGTGGACCAATTGTACGAATTGGGTCTTAAACAATATTATTATATTATTAAAAAATAGTTTTATAACAATTGTTTCAATAGACATACTTTTTAACGATGTCTTTAATGGATAATACTATATGGTTTAATAGTATAAAAACATAACAATAATGCATTAAAAATATTTTTATTAAACATTGACCATGATGTTTCTATTATTAAGAAAAGGATTTTGTTAAATTAATGTAATATTAAATTAATTCAATGAAGTAATTGCTTAATTAACAAAGCCTTTAAACTTCATAAGTTGATGTAGTGATCAAAATATTTTTATATTTTTGTTGTTGAAGAGAAAAAGAAAACGGGTTGGAAACTATGACCAGAAATACACAGCACATTAAGGTGAATAGTATAATTTTTTTATTTCTGCTAACCTCTGACTTTTTTATATAGTATATAGTATGTAATTGTAATGATAATATTTATCTAAATTTAATTTTAAAATTATTTTCTTTTACATAATTTTTTTTAATAAGCTGTACGATCATTTATTTTTTACTTTTTATTTAATTTTAATTGTTTCGTCAGGATATGATTATGACAATTATGATTGAGCATACGTCCATCCATGGATTAACTATTAAGATCATTTATAGTTAAATTTATTAAAATTAATAAATCTGTTCATCTATCTACCCGAGTCAATTATAATAAATTAATATAATTTTATTTTTAGTCAAAGTAATTTTATTTTTTACGATAGTTAATACCTTTTAAAAACATCATTGCCATGGATTTCTAAAAGGGTATTAAATTAACCTCTCAAACTTAACTTTATTTTTCAATGTTTACCATTTAAATTTTTATTTTTCCAATTAATAAAACTCGCCCTCTTTTTCACCTCAAATTGCTCTAAATAATATCTCCGTATAAATTCAATGTCTTTAAAAAAATATTGATGTTACTTTATGATATTATTAGTGTAAATAAAACTGAATATTACTAATAAAATATAAAACATTTAAATAGATAATACAAATATTTATTATTGAAACTTGATAGAATTACATAAGGAATAATAAAATTAATTTAATTCATAGATAAATTACTTAAAAATGAATTTAATTTACATCTATTTTCATTTTTATTTATTATAGGCTAAAGTATTTATTTTCTAATTTATTAAAAATAAGTTCACTTGGATTGCCATTTACTGAAAAGGATAGAAAAATAATTGTAAGAAAACAAATACAAAACGTTGAAAAAAAAAAACAAGAATAACTTCTAAAAATTAGACAAGTAGAGAACAACTCTGTCGCATACTTAAAATAGTTGGCATAGACTGCCATCATTTACAAATCATTAGAATTATTATCATGTGGTAAAGACAACATAAGAACTTTAATATTATAGAAAAAATTATATTTTTTTTATAAAAAAAAATCCCAAAATATTCCGTTTTTCTTAATACTTTTATATAAAAGAAATTATATGATATATTAAAATATTAAAAACAGATATATTATTGCTTTGATACTATAGTTCTAGTTCTAACCAGAAGATGTGACATTGGTCCACAAATTTTACATGAAAAGAATTTACATAATAGATGAAAAGGTCAGTAAACAAAGAAGTTTAGTTAGGTAAAAGTAAACATTAATTCCCTGAACACAACATACCCCATATGCATGGTATCAATGAAAATCTCAATAATTGCCACAAGTTCTAGCTTTATCAGACATTACATATATTTTCTCAATGGAAGCAATAGTGGTGGACTCAGACTTAAAGGGATGCCATTATTTCTACCTTTCAAAGAAAGGGTTCACAAAAGTTAGTGGATAATTTGAACTTTGAACCTTTATGGTCCACTGAAGTCAAGGGGCTCTTTTCTTTCTCTTCAGCCAAAAAAAATTACAACACAAACAACCATGAGCATGGCACAGAAATAGGTGAATATCATTGTTCCCTGTGGCCATGGACCCTATGCCCTCCAAAACCAGAAAGCCGCAAGGTTTTTGGGGAACTGGACCTATGAATGATTATGAGTGTTACTAAAGGAAATACAGGCTTTAATCTCTGTCACATTCTAAATATGAAATGCTACAGTCGTGGCTTAGGACCCTTCCTTTTAGGAATATCTAATGCATCATAATGACCAAATCCGTGGTAGAGAACTCTAATTGGGTTTTCTTTGCCGTATTCTTGGCCATACTCAGCAATTGATATCAAGCCACCAGCCTCCTCATCATACATGTACACAGTGATAGGCATCCTGCAAAATGGACCTCCTACATTAACTGTGTATAGTACATGATTGCATATGAATTTACTTGCCCAAAAGGAAGAGAGACACTTACTGCAAAACATGTGATGCAATGAACAATTCAGGTTCACCTCCCCACACATGAGGCTTCCTTATCTGTGAAATATATGTATCAAAATCGCCTTCAATAAACCTGAAGATTTCATGGCCACTATGTTCATTAGCAAATAATCATTTATTGCTTTCATCGTTATACATAAAGCTTAATAATACATATATTGTGATTTAAGTTTAATACATTCCTCCAGAAAGTGGTATACAAGTTATACTAGTAGAAGAACAAAAAATAAATAAATAAACTAAAGTGATGTTTGAGATCAACTTAAAATGAGAATTGCCTACTGCTATAGGCAAAATACTCCTTAGGCTAGCTTTTGGAATTAAGTTTGGTTCATTTCTAATAATTGTATCAAAACCAATCATTTTTCTGTTATACTACCAACAAATATTCAGTCCTACAAATTTTAGATTCCAAATGTCTATTCATGAATGTGAGAAGGAGAGTTAACTGTCCCACATTGACTAGATATATGACCGTTCTCAGTAGAGCTAACCATTGGAGCAGCGTTACCTCTGGTTCATTTCTAGTAGTTTTAATAATGAAAAAAAAAAAAAAAAAAAAAAAAAAAAAACAAAAAAAAATTGCGCTTTCTCTTTTTAAACAAAACACAGAAAAGCAAGAAGCAAATAACATTGACGTCAAAAAACGC
>Ga0099824_1010821_pt1 | contig 10570 bp, 4 predicted proteins | sample SiratrowhiteBW_FD_76837 | JGI IMG/M metagenome (GOLD analysis project Ga0099824, IMG submission 76837) | Root nodule microbial communities of legume samples collected from California, USA - Siratro white BW | ecosystem: Host-associated > Plants > Roots > Nodule | place: USA: California... | reverse complement strand
ATTATTATTATTATTATTATTATTATTATTATTATTATTATTATTATTATTATTATTAATGAAGATGAACCTGGAAACAGTAAAATAGATAAAAAAAACATATAGAAAAACTACGTAAAAAAAACTCACCATCGTTATTAACTCCATAAATATAGTATTATTATATTATTTGTCATATTTAATGGAATTTTAAAAAAAAGTGTAAACCCTGTCCTTCTTTACTTAATTATTTTGTTTGTATACTTGACCTTTTAAAAAGTCTTGCTAATTACAAAAAATAGGAGTTATGTGGAAAAGTAGTTAATACTTCAGAAAACTGTAATAATTTATGTGACACATGAATGTTTGTTTAAATTCTGTTGTAAATTTTTTCGTGTCATAGATACTTTAAGAGAGTATTACAAAATAAAATAAAAAAATAAACGAAATTACGCTGTAGCCTTTGGATAAAGAAGCACTGTAAATATCAGTATAAATGCTATTCCTTTTTTTGTTAGTTATGATAGTTATTTTGAAATTTTCTATTCACATTTATCAGAAATAATAAATTATTAAATATGTATTCCTCTATTACATATACTTTGTTTTCTTTCACTACATGCTTAAAGTTTTATCTATTTAGAATAATGCATAATGTAAGATAATTCTATTTTTAATAATAATCTAGAATCAATGTTGTTTGTATATTGAATAATTAGCTGTAATACCAATATTTCACTGAAAACTTAAATCTTAAGTTAATTTAGCAATTTTAAGAACTAAAATTGCTATAATTTTGAAACGAAAATATATTTATATAACTATTGTATTTTATCCGATTTTAGTTTTTATTTACACATCTAATTTTTTTTCTAACAGAGACAATTTTTGTTATCAATGTTTAGTTGTACACAAACTATTTTCAAATGATAATAAAATCATTCATATTTCAACTTTTTTAATGGTTTAGCATCAATTTTGTCATTCCCCATGTAAAAACCTCATAACACCTACTAATTGTCCTGAAATAGCAAAACTTGCCGTAGTATTGAATCATGCTTCTGTTTCACTTCCCAAAACAAATCTTCAACAGTTTGTGCTACAAATTTCTAATGCTCCACATTAGAAGGAAGAAAGATAACACAGAGCAAAGCATATTATATGTCTGTGGACCATCCCATGATTTGCAATGCTTTGAGACAATGAATCACCTTTCTTCTTTATCTAACACCATGATGCCTTCCTTCTTAGGACAAAAGTAACTTAAATGGGTCTCTAATTTCTTCACCAAGAATAAGAAAATAAAAAATAAAAAACCACTTGAAAACAGTGAACCATAGTAATTATTTTGCTGGTGATATTCATCACAATCACACTAATCATGATCTCTATCAGGTTGGCTCCTTCTGTGACATGGTACCAAAATTAAACACCATGTAATAGTTTTGCTCCTACAAACCCATAATTTCTCTTTTAATATTTTCAACCACACACTTTCCATTATTTTGCACCAAAGCTGTGATTGCCAATATCAATTTCCCATTATTAACAGACACATTTGCAGCCAAAATCTCTGCTTGGTGATCGCAAAACACCTTTAAAATTTGTGTCACCAAACCTGGTCGAGGCACCCATTGAATGCCAAAGAATGCAACATTAGCAGAAACAGTAACCACGATTGAACAATTCCTATTGTTGTTACCACATTCAACCGTGGACCCTTCTACTCCTTTCATAGTCTCCTTCAACTCCTCCAATCTCTGCTTCTTCTTCTCAAGCTCTTTTATGTACCCAATTGTCTCGTTTATTATCACTTCTCTCGTAGCCTATGATTCCCCCATAACAAAGAAAAGGGTCATTCACAAAACTTAGAACCATTAAAATAAAGGGGTGGAATTAAAAATATCAAATGTGGACAAATGTACAAAACCCATGTAACCAAAACTCTCAAAAACCATGAAAATTTAAATTGCAGCATTAATTATTGACATGAAAGACATGGATGATGATTGATGAACCTGAGGTAAGAGACCAGGGACCGAGGTTTGAAGCTGAGTGAACATTTGAGTCATCTTGGACCTTCTTTCACGTTCCATGTTAAGGCTCTCGCAATTGGTGTGATCCATTCTCCTAACACGCTTTCTGGAGGTTGTGTTAGCAGTGTTTTCAGCAATGGTTGAAGGGTGAAGAATAGAAGAAGGTGGGATTTGAGAGAGTGGTGGCATGGTAGAGTGAGTTTCAGTTTCCTTTGCAGTAGTATGACCTTGCATCTTCATCAATAATATACTTCCTACTTTACTCATCCCTATAATGTTTATATACCAAGAAATTTTGTTTTGTTTTGTTTTGTATTCCTATAATGAAATTGACGAAAAGAAAAAAATGGGGTGGTTTGGGTTAATGATTGGTTTGATTTGAATTGATTTGCTAGTACATGCTTGCAGCAAAAAAAGAAGCTTATCATATATGCACTTTGATTTTGTATATTTTGACCCTTATCTAACTTGTATAGTATTGTTTATTGTCTTTTTCTATGGCTACTTGAGAAGGAATTTTTGTAAATTGAAGTAAACTAATTGAGGGTGCGATCCTATGATTGTAAAAATGTTAGAATGTGTAGGGCTAGAGTGTAGTTAGTAACAGAAATGGTAACATTTGGTAAGAAAATAGGTAGTGGTAATTGAGTAGATTCCCGTGAGAATGATCATGCAGAGTAACCGTATGAGTGGGAAAAAGGAGCAGAGAGAGGCTAAAATAACAGACTTATTGGTGTGCAGAGGTTGGACCCCACAAAGTGATGAACAATAAAAGTGAAAAGAGAAGTTTGTTTTGGAATGGGAAGTCAAGAAAACAAAGAAGATGGGTACGAAAGCAATGGTCGTTTGTTATATTTCATTACCCTTCGTTACTTGTTCCATATTATTATGAACTTCACAAACACTCATCATTTACTACTCATTTGGTTTTTTTCTCTCTCTCTTCAAATAATTAATTTCAATCATTCCCTTAAAATTGGGATGAATTTGTTTGTTTTTTTTTTCCTGAAAAAAAGATTAATGTGTCCCTTTGAAATTTCTCAATTATACAGTATGGATACTAACTACAATGTAAATACCTCATTAACACTCCTTAATTCTCTTATTCTATATTTATATCACTTATTACAATTATATTATTTTTTTCTCTGTCAGGATATGGTCCTGAATGCAATTGGGCTTAGAGTGTGACTTCCTATGATCCACTTTGGGTCTGTGAAGTCCAAATTAAATCTATAAAAAGCTAGAATAGTAATTAAAACAATCAATTTGGAGCAACTACAACATTTTGTTCGACAAAGAAGTGTCTTGTACATAACAGACCAAGGACTCAGGAATTGATATTATTCCCACACATATTACACTAATAACTTAATATATCCTGATAAACATTAATTAGGATAATAAATAACACTTAGTTTAATTGTTAATTGACCGAGTTCTTCGATGAAGTCACACCACAGGAATAACCACGAGCAAGAGGAATGCCAATGAACCAAGCAACGACACACCAATTGAAGCAGCCATTTGACCGCAAAATTTGTCAAAGACATTGCACACTTTGTTCCAATTCACATGAGAGTTTCCTTTGTAGCCAAGAACACCCACTGCCGCCGCCGCGCCGTTGCCGGAAAAGAGCAAAGCCACCGTGAATTTGTCCAGAACGGTCATCACTGTCCACAAGCCTTTGCTTTTACCTCTGTTTACTAGGGCAAGAACAAGAGACAACGCTGCATACGTGCATGCTATTGCATTGGTCACCAGAAAATACCTAGGGCATGAAAAAATTGTTGTTATATAGTCCTTGTTATATATTGATAATTTTGTGAATTGTTTTAGGGATATAATTTAGTAATTATTTTATAATTTTATCCTTTAAGTGAAGTTCCATTTAGTTTATCAAAAACCTGTTTAGCATATTTTTGTTGAACTTAATTGAATGCTTGCTCCACCTAGAATTGGTGACATTGAATTAATGAGAGTCCCACTGTGATTCATTTGTCAAAATATAATCTTCTTAATTAATATGATACCAACTTGAATCTGTTGTTAAAGGTCGACAACAAAGTCAATGATATGGGTCACTGTTAGTACTGCAACCATAAATGGCAGCATTAAAATGGCGATGGGAAATCTGTCATGTATATCATATATTAAATTAAAGCAAATATTAGTCAAGTCTTAAAAAGTATAATAATTATTTAATGAGTTTAATAGATTTCTATTGTACTTTACAGATAGTGTTTTATTTATTAAGAAGACGTTTAAGAACAGAATTTTTATTTACCAATCTTGCATTTCCAACTAACTTTGTTCCTTTGCTTAAAGTCCTCTTTGTACCAGGGAGAGCATTAACATTTGGAGCTACCATATTGCTAATGATAGTGAAGATGGCAAAACTGTAGTTCTATTTCAATTGTAAAATAAAGAAGTTGAAAGTGAAACATGAACGACTTCAAAATTATTTGCTTTCTAAAGTTTACAACTATTTTTTTTTTTTTTCCGAAAGTAACTATGATAAATGTAAAAGTGGTAGTTTTTATTGCATATCAAAACCCAGAACTTTGGAGATTCACACCTTGAGTTACACATCACCATCTTGGTGATTCAAAGTGTGAAATGGTTTGATCATTTTATTTCAAAAAAAATCAAAGATATTTTATATATATATATATATATATATATATATATATATATTTTGGTCGAAAATTATAGATATCAGTTAGAATATAACTCTTTTTATTTAATATCATAAAATTACTAGATTCATTTAATCTTTATCACGGAACAATTGAGGACATTAGCTCTACTATAAAATTATTGAAATAAAAGAAATAACAAACAAATACTTCTGAAGGAAAACTTATTTATCCACTGCTCATTACTACCTTTACAAAGACTGATAACTTACCAATTAACTAACAAATATACTAACACACGTTATGAACTGGTGAAATGTATCAAATAGCTGCTACATTATTAAAAATTAACATAACAAGTATAAAAGATTTACTAACCGAAACAAATGAAAAATTATTTTTCTTTTTATATTTTTCGGTTACCACACACTAGTGATTTATTGTCTGGTATAACACTGATACAAAATGACTTCATATTATCAAGAATTCAGATAACTAAAAAGTGTTTGTGGGAAGAAGTAGCTAGCAAGAGTATTCTCAACAGCAGAAGTAATTTGATTAGTGATATATGGATGGCATCACCAATTAAAGCATTATATAGTGTTTGATAGAATTTAGTAGGATGATGAAAAATATGAAGAGTATGCATGAAATGATGAAGAGAATTAGAGAGCTTACAGAATGGCAGACATTTGATGCCACTTAGCAGTAAGAGGAAGATACAAAGGTGGTAAGGAATCTGAAAGCTGAATGGGAACAACCTTAGTCTGTTTGTCTGCTGCAATAACTATGGCAGCCACAAGAGTGAGAATTAAGGCCAAAAACCTCATAACCAAATCACAAGAACTCACAGCAACTGCTCTTTCTTTGCTCTCTACACCATCCACCCCATAAGTGCTTCTCTTATGCTCACCCTCCATATCTAATTCCTAATAACAACACAAACTATTATTATTATTCTCTCTGAGTTGGAAGAGCAAATGTGGAATGGGGTGTTCACAAAAGCAGCACCATATACCATTAAATACTGATATGTGTGTACGCCTACCTCACATCAAGGGACACTCTAATTTTCCAAGTAAATAAACTGTGAGGAAGTGTGGAAATGAAACTTAGTCAATTTCAGGTATTAAAAGTAATGTATTTTATTTTCACAGTTAGGCTGTTCACAGTTTGGATATTTGTAGGCTCATTAATTTTGAGTGGACAAGTAATTTTAGGACTACACTAAGATAATAGAGTTTTGATTTTACACGTTCTTTATTATTAATTGTCTTTTTTTATTAAAAAAATATAAAAAGATTGTTTAATAATATGTGTAAGACATGAAAATTCATGATTTTTATTATATTTCAATCAATAAAAAAAGTAAAACATTATGATTCTTAATTTTATTTAAAGATAAATGTTCAAGTGAACAAAGAATATAGTTTAATTATAAATAGAATATAGATGTTTATCGTCTGTTTCATTAATTCTATTCCTTTAAATTTATATTTTGAACTTTCAAAGTTTAGATAATGTTGTACTTTCATTTTATAATTGAGGAGGTGGTAAGTTGATGATAATCTAATTAGGTGATCAAAGTTATGATCATGGGTTTGATATTTGGTGAATTATTTGGAGTTTTGTTGCATTTTTGGAAGTACAAAAGGTTTCTGTCAAGTAGTTATGCTACCTTTTAAGTATGGGAAGTTAATGTTATAACATTTAAATAATAACTTGATTGTTTAGATATATGGAAAATGTGGTAATTGAGTTGGTATTACATACAGTTTTTTTGAAATTGTAAAGTGCATATGATGGTAGTGAATAATTTGGAGATTATGAGAAATAATATTGATATTTTGAAAGAATTCCAAATGTAATTTGCTTGCTAAATTTGTTGTTAAAATTATTTTTTAAAACGATATTATTAGATACAATATTACTTAAGTGGTTACACTTGAGGCAACATGACCTATAACTATTAAATAATACAACTTTAAGTAAAAAAATTATATTTTGGATGAGAGAAATCAAAATAACTCTGTAAGAGGGATGATCCTCAAGCAATAGTTAAGTAACTTAAGTAAAAACTATAACGATAGTGCATAGGTTCTAGAACATGCGAGACTATACAGTTACATTTATATTCTAAGCGTTTGTAAATGGTATGTTTTTTGTTTTTTGAACTTATTAAAAGAAACTCAAGAAGTACATCGTTTAAGCAATAATCCAAAGCAATAATCACTCAAATAAAAAAGATTAAATTAAATAAACAAGAAGCAAAATCAATTATACTTTTTACAATTACTTCGCTTAAGCAGTATGAGACCACTTAAATAAAAAATTATTCCGTAACTTTAGAAAATAAAATCATAAGGAAGAATAGCTCACTTAATTTATGCTTAATTATGGTAATAATAACGTGTTATTAGTTTATATAATCTAAGTATTATATACATGTTAATGTTTATATTGATGAGAATGATAAGGTGAACACAATTTAACGTATATATATCTTTATTTCATTGATGATTTAATTATATAGATAAAATTTTAAGTTAAAAAATTGAAGTTTATAATCTAATAACACATAATTTTTTAAGTAAAGAAATTGAAGAATATATTGTTTTATATAATAAATAAAAGTTATATAACTTGTAATTAATCTAACAATCTGAGTGTGTATACATGACCTTATTCAGTTTATTATTTTAATTATTAGAAAGTTACTATGATTTTTATTTTATAACCTATGCAGTGAAATTTGAAGGACTACTTAAAAAGGCTTAGCTATGAATTATGTGCATCTTTTCAATTCATATAAGCGTGTCAGTGATTCTTACCACTCTAATCATTCGGTACTTAACTATATTTAATGAATATTGAATTACTATATATTACTTATGACGTTGATACAATTTATATTAAAATTGTTGAATGGCATGATAATTATTTAAAAAGTATGTCTTAAGTAATTTTTATTATTTTAAATTTTATACTGAAAATATACAAAAATAAATAAATTATATATGATATAGAATACAAAGAAGAGAAGATTTGTACCTAACGAAGAAAGGCATTTAAGACGAAACTGATGTGAAAAGAAAGAATACAGCTTGTAGCTGTCCACAAACAAAACTGTCCACAAACACTTTTCATATATCTTTATTTATTTTAATTTATAAATCTTGTAATGCAATATAAAGTTTAACTACTTTATATATAAATAATTTTTTAAAACTATTTTAGTTAAGATAAGTATTTAATTTAATTTAATTTTGTGGAACTTATATAATTAACCTTACACATTATTTTTTTTCTAGTTCAGAATTGAAGTGACCTAAAATTAGAGGATTTAAGTGCCCTTCTACTTATCCTTAGAATTTTTAGGAGAAGATCTTAAATAATGAAATAATATTTTATGCAAGGCGAAAAATATTAAACATTGGATTTTTTTTTCGACTTTGTTTTTAGTAACTTTGTTAACAGAATAATTTTCTAAAATTCTAACTAAACTTATTTATGAATCATGTAACTGTATATATTTTTTAGGATGACAATGAATAGGTCCCTTATAGAGGGTCTCACATCTTCACTTCACTTCGTTAGTTATGCTTCCACTTAAATTCCGTAACCGTGTTTCCAAGTTCAATAAAATATAATATATTACAAAGTATGTTCTTATGAAAAATTAGTGTTTTAATAATGAAATTCTAAGTCATTTTAATAATAAAAAGTGTCTTTAGGTTAGCCTTGTAGATAATGGAATTAACATCGTAAATCCAAAATGAAACCCTCACATTCATTCGACGTTAACTGAAAATATTCGGCCAATACCGACCAATAAATATTCTGAAAGGCACAATACAGAAGACGATTTGTTTTTATGAGATTTTCTATTCATATTGTTTGATAATACATTAATTCATCTAAAATAAAAGTCGCAAAAGATATATGTTACGTAGTTTAGAAAAATATTAAGAATGATGAATTAAATACATTTTAAATATGAAAATTTAGAATTTTAATGTATATTACATATTTATATTTTATATTATTTTATGCGCCTTGTTCAACGAGTAAGTTACTGATGTAAAAAAAAAAGAAGAGTAATTTAGTAATTAAACCAATAATTTTCTCACTAAATACGTAATTGATATGATAGTACCTATATTTTTTGTATAAAAAATATTCAAATCAGAGACACATTCAATAACTAAATATTTTATTAGTAGTTGTATCCTATTTAAGAGAGGAGAATTAATATATTAACTTTTTTTAATTTGACTGTTCTTTGAAACAAATAACAATATTTGAATAATATTAACATTATTGAATAAAAACGATATGGTAATCAAGAAAAAAAAAAAAAGACACAATTTTTTTATATATGTTTAGTCCTACTTGAATCTATACTTAGTTTCCGTGCAAAATCATTGTAGTTGGATTGTTTCATTAATTTTAAAAATTTAAATTTACATACACATTTTATATGTAATATGCAAACTTTTAAATATGAACACTTTTTTAAACTTAACAATAAAAAAAATCTAGAAAATCACCAACACTCAATATCAATATAATGTTAAAAAAATATGAAAAAAAATAAAAATTTTGCAAAGATACAACCTATGAAAAAAAAAAAACTCTCTAATATTATTTGTTAGAACATTCAGAAAAAAAATATCAAAAAGATCTCACAACAATAATATATGAGTCAGACTCACAATGAATTAACATCATTTTCAATCAAAAATCTTAAGACAATAATTTTATAAATCTTTCTAATTATATATTTTCTATCTTCTAACTTTTGTTAAATAAAAAATATTTTTATAAAGTTTTAATTCTTGAAGCAAATCTTAGAGTGTAAAAATTTATTGTAGAAAAAAAATCTTTTAATTTTTCAAAAAGTAACATGTATGTTAATTTTGTAAAATAGAGTTTCACTTGAATAATTAATTATATTTTGAAATATTCGACTATTTTCGAAACTATGTGATTTATTAGAGTTAACTTTCACAAGATTACTTAGCTTAAAAAAAATTCACCAACATTTTAAGCGCCTTGGAATAATAATCAACCAAGTTAACTATCTCTAGTCTAATATAATATATGATTTACAAACACTCATAAAAAAAAAGAATTTTACGCTCAAAATAATACAAGTTATAAGTTTATTCATTAATTACCAACAAAATATATACATTTACAAAATTGAGTTCAACTAATTTTGAAAGTTATATGCATCTTATTCACTAATTAAAATAAACATCTTTAGAAGGGTGAAATATAAGAAAGAATAATGTATGGTTCAGATAAACTTTCAAATATAATGATTCTTTTAATCTTTGAAATTCAAATTCAAATTAAGACTTGTATAATTAAGTGAGAAGAAAAAATTAAATGAAAGAAATCATGGTGAGTAGGTGACATAATTGTATCACCTAAGTTTTGGGACAAACTTGTCAACCACTTCATTTAAATGCTTTATGTTATTCATTGTCTCTCGCATGTGCCTTTGGTTTTCTTGTTTTAAGAAAATAAAAAACGTCCTATTCCTACCTTTCTTCATGTCGATTACTTTTCTATTGCATTTATAAGATCAACAATTTCAAATAAAAGAAGAGTTTCTTTGTCAAAAATGTTTTCTACGTATATTTTTGTATTAATCTTCTTATTGTTAATGTTCTTATTATTTTCCATTTATATTTGAAGAGACAATTAAATGTTTTGGAGGGCTTAATTGACAATTACATGTTAGTTAAATATTTTTAATTAGCAATCAAAATAGTCATAGAGACGAAGATGATGGTTCATTCACAAGGCACTTAATGCCTAACTGTTAGTAAAATCTTTGCTCTTAATTTTTTTTCCTTTCATAAAATATAGGTGTTTTTATTTTCTTCCTGCTATAACTTTTTTTTT